>Ga0233423_10000084_pt1 | contig 56456 bp, 57 predicted proteins | sample Watercolumn_Mata_FD_180713 | JGI IMG/M metagenome (GOLD analysis project Ga0233423, IMG submission 180713) | Freshwater microbial communities from Lake Matano, South Sulawesi, Indonesia - Watercolumn_Matano_2014_112_MG | ecosystem: Environmental > Aquatic > Freshwater > Lake | place: Indonesia... | reverse complement strand
GCGCTGCTGTCAGTTTTTTCCTGGGAAACTGGTTGAGCAACGCTGGTTTTGACGGCAGGAAAAATTTGGTCTACCGGCGCGGCTTTAAGGGGATTATATCCGCTTTGGACTTCCTTTCCGTCGGAGTATCCGTCGTTGTCAGTGTCGGGATTTTTGGGATCGGTCCCGATCATTTTTTCCTCCTGATCCGTCAGGCCGTCTTGGTCGGAGTCAAGGAAAATGGTGCTTGTGTTTTTGTTTTCGGCCACTGCGAAATATGTCACAAAAAATACAGCAAAACCTGCGATTAGAGTCGCGAGAAACTTTGTTTTATTTACTTTTTTCATACGAGTGAATTATACCACAAAAATCTGTTGTCAACAAAATAGAAAATGTTGATGAATACAGGCAGGATATGATAGCTTAAGAGTGGATATTTAATATCCAATGCCTGAATTTCTAAGCCTGGACATTTAATCATTTGAAATTTTGTTGGATATTGGATATTGGAAATTAGAAATTTTTTTATGCTTCAAAAAATCCAAAGAGTTGTTTTTTCTATCGAGAACTATCCTCTTTCCGTTTTCCAGTTTCTGCTGGGTTTTTCGGCGATTATTGCTCTTCGTATGCTGGGCGAAAATCTGATTGCGGGACTGGCTGGAAGGCCCTTGGATCTTTTCGTCGGTTCGGCGCTGGCCGCTTATCTTTTCTTTCTTTTCGCTTATCTCATAACACTCATTTTTTTGAGGTTTTATCTTCGTGAGCCGGCCAGAAAACTGGCCAACATTCTTCTCTGGGGATATCTCCTGGTTATTTTCCCGCCTCTCATTGACAAACTCTGGTGCGGAAGAAATTTTTGCTGGAGCTTTTACGCCTTTGACAGCTTGCGGGGACTGGGCCAGAGATTCCTCACTTTTTTCGGGAGCGACGCGACTATCGGAATCACTTATGGGGTGCGGGTGGAGGTGGCTTTGGCGATCGTGTTCCTGATGATCTATATCTTCCTCAAAACGAAAAAAGCTCTCAAGAGTCTTCTGGGCGGCTTGATCGCTTATATCATCCTTTTTATTCTCGGCTCTTTTCCCTCCTGGCTGACGTTCATCATTTTGTCACCCGCTAAAAAAATCACTGCCGTTGAAGGATTTGATGTGGCCGGCCTGTTTTTGTCTCCGGCCCGGTATTTTTCCATCGAAAGCGCCGATATTTTGAATGCGCTCAATGTGAAGATGAATTTGATTTACGTTTTTCTTCTTGTTCCGGTTTTACTTTTCTTTTTCTGGTACAACTATCGCGAGAAATTCTGGCCGGTGGTGAGAAACGTCCGCTGGATTCAGATAATGATTCACGCGGGGCTCATCCTATTTGGGGCTGGACTGGGCGCTTTCTATTTTCCCGACAATTTACAAATTAATATCTTCGCTCTTTTCGCCTTGGCCAATCTGATTTTGGCGGCCATTTTTGCCTGGCTGGCTTCGGTGTTTTTGAATGACATTGTAGACCTTGAAATCGACAAACAAACTAACAAAAAAAGACCGCTGGTGACCGGCGAAGTCTCGAGGAATGATTATAACCAGCTGTTTTGGGCGAGTTTTGTGATGTCTCTTCTGCTCTCTCTTGCGGTCGGGGTGAAATTCTTCCTGATAGTTTTGGCCTACCAAATCATCGGCTGGGTTTATTCCTGTTTTCCCTTCCGCCTCAAGCGTTTTCCCGGCGTTGCCACATTTCTCTCGGCGCTCGCTTTGACGCTCTTATTCTCAAGTGGGTTTATCCTGCTTGCCGACAATCAGGATATCTCCCAATTCCCCCAAAAAGTTTTTTGGCTTCTTATTATTGCTTTTGCAGTTTCTTTGCCGATCAAGGATCTTAAAGACATTGAGGGCGACAAAAAAAACGGGATTTGGACAATCCCCGTTGTCTTGGGTGAAACCCGGGCGCGTTTCGCGATTGGTTTGGGAATTTTTGTTTCCTACGCCTTGAGCGTCGTCTGGCTCAACGCCAAGATTTTATTTTTGCCGGCGATGGTTTTGGGCGCGAGCTCATTCTGGATTCTCCAGAGCAAAAAAATATCACCCCGGCGGGTGCATATTTGGGTATTTGGATTATTGTTTGTCTACGTTGCATTGATGACTTACCTTGTTTTTTATCCATCCGTCAAGACGGACTTAGGGTAATCTTTTTTCATCCACTAACCGATGATCGAAACCGTACTCAACTATTCCTCCCATCAGGAATCCGGCGAGGGCAAACCAAATAATATCTTCTATGGGTATACCAATAATTTTATAACCGGTAATTTGAGAAAAATTCCAGAAAGCGGCAATGCTTCCGGGAGACAATAAAACAAAAACAAGATAAGCCGGGATAGATATTATTATGGCCAAGACCGCGCTCCGAAGCATAGCCGGAAACAGGTCCTTGCGCGAGGTTATAATTATAAAAATAGCCACCAACATTCCAGCCGAAGTGCTGATGACAGAATGAATATGAAAGATAAAGAAGAGCATGCTGGACACGACGAAAGAAAGAATGAACACAGGCGTGAATCTCCGGACGGCTCCCAGGAACGTGCTTTTATCCAGTTTAAACTCTCTGTCCAAGTCCTTTTTGAAGAAAAATTTGTAGTTTAGCACCAAAATGCCCGGAAGAGTGAAGGACAGAATGACATCTTCGATGCCGATTCTCGTGCCGGTCAAGTTCTGGGGATGCCACCAATCAGGGAGCCACCAGAAGTATTCAGCAAACAATCCCAGCGTCACAAAAAGGGTCCCTATTATCACCATGGGCTTTCTTCTTCTGGGCCATTTCCAAAAGAAAAACAGCCAGATTGCGAGGAAATACAGGGTACCTACGAAATATGTATAGCGAAGAGGAATCATATTTTTTCAATAAACCTCCGGGACTAAAACCATTCCCCGTATAATCTTAGCCAGTCTCGAACTTTTAGTTCCTGTGCCCTTATGTCCGGTTTTAGGCCGATTTTTTTTATTATTTCAGTGATTTTTTCTTTAGGTACGTGAAGTCCGTTTGCCAAATTATTTACGAGCATTTTTCTTTTGGCGGAAAATCCTGCTTTTATCAGTGAAAAAAACCTTTTTATGTCTACGTCCGGAATATTTTTTTTGCGTATTATTTTTATCACGACAGAATCCACTTCGGGAATGGGATTGAAATTTTCTTTTGGGACATAGAATAAGATTTCCGGATCAGCATAGAATTTTACGGAAATCGAGAGGATGCTTTCTTTCCCGTCCAGTGCTACAATTCTTTCCCCGACTTCTTTTTGGACCATCAAAATCATTTCTTGCGGAGGATATTTTGTCTCAAGGAAAAGGCGGATTATTTTTGAAGTGATGTAATAAGGCAGATTGGCGACGACTTTGTAGCTTTGGAAATTGTTTTCTCCAGTCAATTTTGGGAGGTTTATTTTCAAAATATCATTGAGGATAACTTTGGCTTTTTTTTCTAATCCCCATTGCTTAATTTTGCTATCGCAAGATTTAGCAATATGCGGGTCAATTTCAATTGCCAAAACTCGCCTTCCATATCGTGCGAGATATTTCGTGAGGATTCCTTTGCCGGGCCCGATTTCGAGAACATTTGCGCCTAATAAATTGGCGGATTTTGCAATCCGTTCGGCAACTGATTCGTCAATGAGGAAATTTTGACCTAAAGGCGTTTTCATAATTTCAAATTTAAAATTCTAAATTTTAAATCAATTTTAAATTCTTAAATGACTGAATTTTGAAACATTTAAAATTTGGCCATTTAGAATTCATTTAAAATTTGAAATTGAAAATTTAAAATTTTAGTTTAGTATTTCCTCCACTCTCACCCTTATCACTTCCGCCCCAAGGTCCCCGATTTTCTGAAAAGCTTTTTTGTTGAGGTCAATTATTCGGCTTTTCCCATAGGGGCCGGTGTCGTTCACTTGGACGATAACCGATCTCCCGTTGGCGCGGTTGGTGACCCGCAGGTATTTTCCCATCGGAAAGTCCAAGCTGGCGCAAGTGAGCTCATCTCCGAAGGAGTACCAAGTCGCGTTCCCGGTCTGGGTTTTTCCGACGATTATTTTTGTTCCCGTGACTTCGATTTGGGAAACCGGTTGTTTAGTTATTCGGGAAGCCAGTAAAACTCTGTTGGTCTCTTTGCCGTTCGTGTAAGTGATTTTGTACGTCTTCTCTCGTACGCCCTTTTCCCCTTTTTGTTTGGTTTCTTTCTTTCTCCAGAGAACACTCGAATCTTCTTTTTCAATTATTTGGAAAGGAATATCTTCTTCAACTGCTTTCTCTTCGAAATTTATTCTTGTGATGACAATGCCCAAATCCGGCTTAAGCAGGCTGTCCAGCGCCGGATTGATTTTGTCAGCGTGAGACAAAGTGACATCGGCTTCGTTTACGGCATCCCGCACGTTTATTCCGAGTGTGTCCAATTTTATTTTCTGGTTGTCAACCTCGATCACAACTGGCACTGCTCGTCGAATTGTAATTTTGCTCCCTGGGAAAATTTTGGCGTCCGGCGCGGGAAAAATATAATCTTTATCGCCGAGGGAGACATTTTTTTCTTCCAAAAATTCGGCGATTGTTTCCCGGTTCGCCGTTGCATAAAAAATCAATCCATTGTCGGAAATTTCAACGGGGAAATTTTTATTTTGATCAAAATTTCTCTTGCCGAATGGCCAGAAAAAATACGAAAGCGCGAAAATAGCCAGGAAAATAGAGAGTAATACCAGTTTTTTATTCATAATAAAACAGCTCCAGCTAGCTGTATAATATATACTATTTCAGGAAAAAGAAAAAGCGCTCCAAGAAGAGTGCTTTCTAGGCATAATGTCAGGATATTGTGGTCAGAACTTGTATTTCGGGAAATAGAAAAGCGGGGCAGCCAAACTGGCCGCACCCGCCATCAAACTTTACGACTTTTCACCTTGCAGCTCTCAGGTCCTCCATTGCCATTTTGAGATGCTCGGGATCGGTGATAATGATATTGAAGAATGCCGTAGCCCAGTCGAGGCCAATCAGGTCTTGAGCAGCGGAACCAGAGAGCACGTTATTATCCTCCCCGGCGAGTTCTTTCGCTCGGGCCATGATTTCCGCCTCCTTGTTGGCTAAGACAGGCGTATCCTGGATAAACTTTTGCAGATTGCGAAGCGAGAATGCCATGTCTTTCCTCCCCGTGAAACAAATGGTTAAGCGGTTGTATTGCTCAACGATTTTCAGAGCTGCCTCTTCCATCGCCGGGGATACCATGATGTTGATCGCATCCTGATGAGAGCCCGGGCTGTTAAAACAGGAGCACGTCTTCTTGTGCTGGCTCATCAGTTCACGAACAGCCGGAGGCAAATCTTTTCTGTAGGGTCCGGCAACTAACAAGAACCTGTAGTCTTCACAGCTCATCCGCACATCAAACTTTCCTGAATCTGAAACGACAACTCCCATCAAATTGATCACCTCCTTAGAAGATCATTGAGAAAGCAGAAAAACCAAGGCATCACCCGTGTGTTTCTGGTCCCGTTCCCGGATTTTTTCGAAGAGAGCTAGGCGCTCTTCGTAGGGAACTTCGCGCACAATGTGCTCGAAGTTGACAAACGCCGGTCCATCAGCATGAGTGTCTTTAGTCGGGTCGTAGTGGTAGACATCGCCCGATTCAGGATTAATGGAGCTGTATGCGTAGGGTATGCCTTGCTTCAAATGTTCCGCAAGCGGCAATTTGGTGCGGACAATCATTGAAACTTGACTTACTCCGCAGTCGCACCCGCCATCAACCATAACTTCTGTGAAATACAGCATGCCAAACCTCCCTACCTTTTGATAAATTTGTTGTAAACAAGCAATTCTGCCTGTTTTTGTTAAATTACTATAGCTCTAAAGATTATTATCATTTCCTAGCTTTGTCAAGAAAAAAACACCTCAAAAACAAGATGCTTTTCCGGAAATATATAAAACCGCGTGGTTCCTGAAAACTACCCGGGGATTCACAAGGGAGACTACCAACGCACAGCGCTCCCTTTTTCATTTTCGGGAAATAGAAAAACTTACTACAACTAGTTGTAGTAAGAATTCATTCTAATCTAACAATTTGTATGTAAACTTTCACTACAACTAGTTGTAGTGAAGATATTATCTGCAATCCGCAAAAAGTTTCCTTTAGATGATGTGATACTACAATTAGTTGTAGTATGCATTATTAATCTTTCTTTGTTAAATTCCAGAACAGAAAATGAAGCGGGTATTTTTTGCGGAGCCAATTCGCAGAATATGGAAAATCTCCGCTTCCGTCCCATTTTTTGACGTTATATTTCTTTTTGTATCTCTCAATTATTTCCTTGTATCCACCAAAGCCGTCCTTTAGCCAGCGCTCGACACTGGCAATGGTTCCAAAACCAACTTTCAGTTTCCGGCGAATGTCGTCGTGAGTTTCGCCTTGAAGAAGAAGCTGGGCGATCTGTATTCTTCTGGAAAGCATCACTACCTCGCTCAAAGTCAAAAGGTCTTTGAAAAAATTCTTCACCTCGTCTCTTGTTTTGAGCTGGGCGATCACGGAATAAAATTCCCCCAGAAACTTTTTCTTTTCAAAATCGGACAAATTGTGATACTTCACTTTCCCTCGCATGGTTGTGATTGTTAAAAATTATCTCACTACAACTAATTGTAGTAAGGTTTCTCTTATACTGCAAATCCAATCTAACTAAAATCAAAAGAAAATTTTACTACAACTAGTTGTAGTAAAATTTTACAATGCAATGTATGTTCCTTGCTAATATGCAATTTCCTATACCTGCCTCTGGCGGTATTGAATCGCTTCGGCCAGGTGCGGGACGGATATATTTTCAGATCCCGCGAGGTCGGCGATGGTGCGGGCGATTTTAATGATGCGGTGATAGGCCCGGGCGGAAAGCTGAAGCTGGTTGACGGCCCGGCGGAGAAGATCCAGTTCCTTCTCGCCGAGCGGGCAGAATTTTTTCAAATACTCACCTGTCATTTCGCTGTTTGAAATGACTCCATCAACGTTTTTGAAGCGGGCAAGCTGTTTTTCGCGGGCGGCGGTGACACGCTGGCGAATTGAATTGCTGCTCTCCCCTATTTTTTCACTCGATAATTTTTCAAATTTCATCCGGGGAACTTCGATATGGATGTCAATGCGATCCAGAATCGGTCCGGAAATTTTGCGTTGGTATTTGATGATAGAGGCCGGCGAGCAGCCGCATAATTTTTCCGGATCGGTTGCATTTCCGCATGGGCAGGGATTCATCGCGGCGATCAGCGTGAAGCGGGCCGGAAAAGAAAGAGTGGCTTGAGCGCGTGAAACAGCAATTGTTCCGTCTTCGAGCGGCTGGCGCAGATTCTCAAGAACTTGGCGGCTGAATTCAGGAAATTCATCGAGAAACAATACGCCCCGGTGCGCGAGACTTATCTCTCCCGGGTGCGGAAACTGCCCGCCGCCGACCAGCGAAACAGCCGAAGCACTGTGATGGGGAGAGCGGAATGGTCTTTGAGAAACGAGTGAAATTTCTCTTGGCAGTTTTCCAGCGATGGAAAAAATTTTCGTTACTTCCAGCGCTTCCGGGAAAGTAAGCGGCGGAAGAATTGAAGGGAAAGTTTTAGCAAGAAGCGTTTTTCCCGATCCGGGCGGACCGGAGAAAAGGACGTTATGCCCGCCGGCCGCGGCAATTTCGAGCGCCCGCTTGGCGTGCTCCTGTCCCTTGATGTGGGCCATATCAAGAGGATATTTCTGGGGTTCAAAAATCTTCTCGAGATCCTGCTCATGGTGGGGCGCAATTTTTTCTTCATTGAGAAGATTGGCCACAAGTTTTTGGAGGTTTTCTATCGGGATGACTCGAATATCTTTCATAATACTGGCCTCCCCCGCATTTTCTTTGGGGACAATGATTTCAGCAATGTTTTTTTCCTTGGCCATTATGGCGATTGGCAAGACGCCGTTCACGGGACGAATTTTTCCGTCCAGAGAGAGTTCGCCGACAAACAGTTTATCGTCGGCCTCGAAATTAATTTGTTTAGTGGCAAGCAAAAATCCCAAGGCAATGGGAAGATCATAAATTGGCCCTTCTTTTCGGATGTCGGCTGGCGCCAGATTCACCGTCACGTGGCCGCACTGGTGAGGCGGTTTGAAACCGCAATTTTTGATGGCGGCATTCACGCGGTCTTTGGATTCTTTTATCGTTGCGTCGGGAAGCCCCACGATGGAAAAAACATACATTCCCGGGTGGGTGTCGGCTTCGACTTCGACCAAGTGGCTGGCGAGGCCAAGGGTAGCAGCGGAAAAAACTTTCGAAGACATGATTTTGTATCTGGTATCTGCCCGCCTGCCGGCGAGGCAGGGTATTTAGTATTTGGTATTTGATTTTAAAAACTTTGTCAGGATAAAAATTACTCCAAGAGTAATGTATACGTCTGCAAGGTTAAATATTGGCCAAAATTTCAGATCAATGTAATCTACCACGCAGCCGAATCGAATCCGGTCGGCTAGATTCGAGACTGCACCGGAGAAAATAAGAACGAAGGGAAATTTTTGGTTAAAAAGTTTGGTTTTGAAAAAGGCGAGTAACAGCGCGGCAATGATTGCCGTCCAGGCAAAATAAAAAACTCCGGCGTTTACCGGAATGCTCCAAGCGATGCCTTTGTTGCAAGAGAAAACGGGCAGGAGCGCTTTGGCGACTTGATCGAAGGCGACAAAAACGGCAAAAAGAAGAATCAATTTTGTATTTGTCTTCATTTTTGGGTAGTTAGGAAGCGGTAAACGAAATCTTTTCAGTAGGCTTGTCCGCCTGCTCTGCAGGCGGACATTCGCAATACTTCAAAAATTCCATTTGCCGCTTCCTTTTTATTCACTGAACTATTTTTCACAATCAAGGCAAGTATCGGCTTGAGGATAAGCGCGAAGCCTCTCCAGCGGGATTTCTTTTTGGCAATTGGCGCAGGTTCCGTAAATCCCTTTTTCTATTGCCGAAAGGGCGGCGTCGATTTTTTTGAGTTCGGATTTCAGAGCTTCGTCGGTAGCTAGATTGCTCTCGTATATTTCCATCTCGTCGGCGTTTTGCTCCTGGTCCCGCTCAATCTCGGGGAAAGTCGTTTCATATTCGCGATCCATTCCCTTGCGGCCGGTTTCTGAGCGGGCAAGATTATCTTCGAGACGTTTCTTCTCGTCCAGCAGTTTCTGCTTGAGCTCCCCTAAAGTTTCGGAATCTATCATCTGATTAATTTAATTCTTACTTGCTTCATGGTTATTATATGCAATCAAAGATCAAAAATCAAATATCAAAAGTTTTGACATTTGAGCTTTGACATTTGATATTAATAATAGATATATTTCAAATGGCGGAGTTTGGCTTTTTTTGTTTCTATATCAAGTTCAATGGCGATCGCGTCCAGGCGATAATTTGAATCAAGCAGTTTGTTTTTTCGCAGGTAGCTGGAAATTATTTTCGAAAGTTTGCGGTATTTAGTTTGATTGATTGCCAATTCCGGTTGAGCTGAATAGGGGTTTTTCTTTCGGGTTTTTACTTCCACGAAAACTATCTCTTTATTCTTGGGATCTCTGGCAACAACGTCGATCTCTCCTCTTCTATAACCCAACTCGTTGGAAAAATTGGTATCCAAAATTTCATATCCTTTCTGCTGGAGGTAGTTAGCGGCGATGGTTTCACCGGCTATGCCAATCTTCTTGCTTTCCTCGTTCATGCAATCAGTATAACTTTTTTTCCCCAACAAAAAAACCGCCTTTTGAAAGCCGATCCTGCTCACCCGTGTACTGCTTGTTAACTATCTGATACCGGGCGCTGCAAGCGCCCGCAAAAAATATTTAAGTGGCGGCAGCGCCCGGTGTTTGACATATACCAACGTGAACACCGAGAACTGTGCGCCCGGGTGAAAGGCGCCTTGAGTATCATACGATGTACACGCAATTTGTGTACATGTCATCTCTTTTATCACCGACCTCCCCACGGTTTAAAGGAACCTGTTATTTTTGTTTTTGTATAATTTACAAAAATTTGTTTTTGTTTTTTACCCTTCCCGCGTTGGGGATAGAGAAAATGGGGAAGCCAATGAGTTCCAATCACAAATAGGGGGAAATTGTGATTGGAACTCATTGGCCTTTTAAAGAAGATATTCAATTTTCCAAGCTACACATATAGTATAGCAAATTTTTTCAGAAAGGTCAAACCTCACTCGATTATTTCTCCGACATATAATCCAAAATCGAATGCATCGTATTTTTTGAAGTGGCGAAGATTAGATAGCCGCTGGTCTTTCCCGAAACGACCGAGTAGTCCAAGGAAGTGTTTTGTGGGCTTGGAAAATTATAATATCGGATATCGGCATTCTTGTATTTCGCGGAATTAAATGCTGGCTCGGCGCCCGGAACAGCTTGGTTCAGGTACAGCGAATTCAGATCAGTTGGCAAGTTTTTTTCCTGTTGAGCCAGTTCCCCCGCGAGGCCGGTCGGCTCGGTCAGCTTGAAAACCAAACCGGTGCGGATTTCTCCATTTTCTTTTTTTGCGAACAAGCTGTAATTGTCAGCGGTGAATTCTTGGGTTACGGTTTCGGGAAGATTTGCTGACAGCAAAGAAATAAAATCCTTGACCTGAATTTGCTGATTGTTTTGATCCACGGGTCTGGCTTCGACGAGTTCATTTTCTGAAGCGCCGGAGAGAAAATCCTCGGTCATTTTTTGGAAAGCTTTTTGAAATTCTATGCTTCCGGCAGAGGGGTCAACCAGGAAAACGCGCACGTTTTTACTCTCTTGATTCTGGGTCTGGCTGGTTGGAGCTTGTTGCGTCTCGGCAGTTTCTTGCGCTGGCGTTTGGCTCGAAGGCTTTTTTACAAAAAACCAGTAATAATAAAAACCGCCTCCCAGCATAACCAAGATGAGCAGAGACGATCCCAGGATTATCCAAAGGCTACTCGATTTTTTTTCGGGTGCCTTAGCGGGTAGCGGTGCTTGAGGCGCTTGTTCAATATTCTCAAAGGGAGACTTTTCAGGAAAATAAGAATCCGTTCCGAACGGCGTGAGCTTCTCTTTTTGCATGTCTGCTTTTATCTCCGAAGATAGTTTTGGCCCGGGTCCAGGTTTTGGTTGCAGCTGGGAAGGAAAGGGAGGAGTGACAGGAGGAATTGGTTGTTGGGCAGGAAAAGGACGGGGGGACGTTTCGGATTTTTGAATTGCTTGAGGCGTCCCGGAAGCCGGCGGGATGGACACTTCTTCAGTTTCACTTTTTCCGGATTTCAGATTCTCGAAGTCTTCTTTCAGAGTTCTGATTTTACCGTATTGATTTGGAAGAACGGAACCAGGATCCACATTGGTTGGGTTTGGTTCAGAGGAGTGTTTTAGCGAAAACATGGTTTCTTTACGAACTACGAATACGCTTCGCTTTACGAAAATACGAACTACGAAATTTTATCCTTTCGTATTTTCGTATCTGTTCGTAGTTCGTAAAGATTACGTCGTTCGCAGCGTTTTAATTTTTATTTTGCAAAAAAGTATCCTCTATTTCCTATTTTACACTATTTTCCAAACCCCGCATAGTGAGGTTGATTCTGCCGAGGTTGTCAATTTCCTTTACTTTTACGTTGACAATCTGCCCAACCTTGAGAACGTCGTGGATATTTTGGATTCTTCGATCCGATATTTCCGAAATATGGATCATTCCCTCTTGATTGGGAAGTATCTCCGCGAAGACTCCGAAATTCATAAGACGGGTTATGCGGCCCTTAAAGACTTCGCCGACGGCAACTTCGTGGGTAAGATTTTTCACCCACTCGAGGGCCTTTTGGCCCGCTGTGGGATTGTCAGCCGTGATGAACACCAAACCGTCGTCTTCAATATCAATCTCAACTCCGGTTTCGTCAATGATCTGGTTGATGACTTTTCCGCCCGGGCCGATAACATCGCGGATTTTTTCGGGGTTGATGCGAATAGTGATGATTCTCGGAGCGTATTTGGAAAGTTCGGCTCGGGGAGCATTCAAGGTTTTGTCCATAATATCAATAATTGCCATCCGATTTTTGCGAGATAATGCGAGAGTATCGTGGATCATATCGGCTGTGAGGCCGTCAGTTTTGACATCGAGCTGGATGGCGGTGATTCCTTTTCTGGAGCCGGCGATCTTGAAATCCATTCCGCCGAAGTGGTCCTCCGGGCCCTGAATATCGGAGAGCAGTTTGTATTTTCCGTCTTTTCCTATGACAATCCCAATCGAAATTCCTCCCACGGATGACTTTATGGGCACACCGGCATCAAAAAGAGCCAAACTCGATCCGCAGGCGCTGGCCATTGATGAGGATCCGTTTGAGGAAAGAATTTCACTGACCAATCGAATGGTGTAAGGAAAATTTTCTTTGTCCGGCGTAACAGGCTCAAGGGCTTTTTCAGCCAGGGCCCCGTGCCCGATTTCGCGCCGTCCCGGCCCGCGCATGGGACGGACTTCGCCGACGGAGAAAGGAGGAAAATTATAGTGGTGCATAAAACGCTTTTTTTCATCAAGTTCCATCGTGTCGATGATTTGCTCCATTCCCGGCGCGCCGAGCGTGACAGTTGTGAGAGCCTGGGTTTCCCCACGGGTGAAAAGGGCCGATCCATGAGTGCGGGGAAGAACGCCGACAAGGCAGCTGATAGGGCGCACTTCATCAATTTTTCTGCCGTCGGGACGCCGGTCATTCTTCAGGATTTCCTCATCGAATATTTTTTGCACTTCTGAATCAATGACGACCGAAGCCAGCTCTTTTTTCCGGTCGCAGTCGGCGGGATATTTTTCTTTAACATAGTCGTCAATGGCGCCGAAAAATTCCTGCTGTTTTTTCACTTGCAAAGCGTGATCTTTTTCATAAAGAACGGGCTGAATTTTTCCGGAGAAATTTTCCAAAATTTCTTTTTTGAAATTTTCATCTGACAGAAGAAGATCCGCTTTGGCTTTCTGTTTCCCGATCTGGTCCTGGATCTCTTTTATGAATTTCACGATTTGATCGATTGTTTTTTGGCCCCCGGCGAGCCCTTCAAGGATTTTCTCTTCGGGAATTTCTTTGGCCGAAGTTTCGATCATATTTATTTTTCCGGAAATTCCGCAGGCAAAGATATCAAAAGAGCTGGCAGCCAAGTCTCCATTTACGGGGTTAACCAGGATTCGACCTTCTTTTTCCCCGATTCGCACGGCGCCCACCGGGCCGTTCCAGGGAATATCGGAGATGGCCAGAGCCGCCGAAGCAGCGATGGTTCCGACCAACGCTGGATCGTTTTCTTGATCAATGGAAAGAACGGTGACAATGATTTGCACTTCGTTTCGCATCCGCTGATCAAAAAGCGGCCGAAGAGTCCGGTCGATGAGGCGGCCGTTCAAGACCGCTTCATCAGTCGGGCGTCCCTCGCGCTTTATAAAGCGGCTCCCCTTGATTTTTCCGGAAGCGTAGAATTTTTCTTCGTAGTCAACCATCAGCGGGAAATAATTCATTCCCTCACGCGCTTCAGGGCTCATCACGGCCGTTGCTAAAACCAGAGTATCCCCGTAACGGGCAGTAACAGAAGCATTGGCTTGAGCGGCCAAAAGACCGGACTCAATGGATAGCTTTCGCCCGGCAATTTCCATTTCGAATTTTTTCACTTTTTCCATTTGAAGATTTTCCCCGAGCAGCATCAATAAACGAATCTCACGCAATTAGCAATACCTGTGCGAATCTGCAAATAAATGCCAATCAGCGAATCGCGAATTTATTATTGATAAGTGCGTGGTATTTGTTAATGATACTACTTGAGGTTAAAAATTGTTAAATCAAAAACTTTCTCTTATTCTCGCTCAAATTCTGAAAATCGTCTGCTGCTTCAATCAATTTTCCGGAGGCGGATTCGGCAAAAGCGATTAATTCCACCCGGCAACCTTTCGTGTTTTGAAGATACTGGACCAGCGGAAGATAATCGCCGTCCCCGGTTACCAGAACAACCACATCCAGATGCTGGGCGAGTTTGATGGCGTCGACTGTGATTCCCACGTCCCAATCCCCCTTTTTGGCTCCGCCCGGAAAAATTTGAAGATCCTTGGTGCGGACTTCGTAGCCGGATTTCTGGAGGGCTTCAAAAAAATTTTTTTCAAGGCCCTCAGTAGTTTTGATGCCATAGGCAATCGCCCGGATGAGTCTTCTTCCGGAGACGCCGGCTTTCAAAACTTCTTTGAAATTTACTTTCTTTTTGTAGAGAACCTTGGCGGAATAATACATATTTTGGATATCCACCAAAACTCCCACGCGCTGATCTGAAAATTTTCCAGTCGTCATAAAATTATTCTTTCAACCCTAGACTTGCCACCAATTTTTTAAACCTCTTCGGATCTCGGTTCTTTAGGTAATTCAAAAGCTTTTTACGCTTCGAAACCATTTTGAGAAGCCCTCTTCGGGAATGGTTGTCTTTCTTGTTCTTTTTGAGGTGGGCGGTGAGACTCTTTATTTTCTCCGCGAACAAAGCAATTTGGACTTCCGGAGAGCCCGTATCTTTTTCGTGAGTTTTAGAAGTAGCGATGACTCTGGTCTTTTTCTGTTTGGTTAGCGCCATAGCGGCAAAGCTTAGTGATTATTTAGCTGAATTAATAATACCACAAAAATTGGAGATTATACAGACTGAACATTTTCAATTTTACGTTAATACCCTATTATACATATGTTATGGAAATAATCAAGGGTTTAAATGAACAGCAGAAAGAGGCGGTTCTGGCGACCGAAGGGCCGGTTTTGGTGCTGGCCGGAGCGGGATCGGGCAAAACACGGCTCCTGGCACACCGAATCGCCTATCTTATAAGAATTAAAAAGGTGCCACCGAGAAACATTCTGGCGGTGACTTTTACCAACAAAGCGGCTGGAGAAATGAAAGAGCGGGTTAAGAAACTGCTGGGCGGCTCGCCTCGATTCGGCGAAGCGGGCGGCTATTTTCGAGAGCCCTGGATGGGAACATTCCATCATATTTGCGTGCGGATTTTGCGAGCTGAAGTTGACAAATTAGGCTTCAAAAAAAGTTTTGCTATTTTTGACGAGGCGGATCAGCTCGCGCTTGTGAAAAAAATAATGAAAGAAAAGGAAATTAGTCCTGAACAGTTTCATCCCCGGGCGATGCTCTCGGTGATAGGAAAAGCCAAAGGAGAGCTTATGAGTGTTGAGGAGTATATCTCCGGCGAAAGTTATTTTGAAAGAGTTGTCGCTCGCATCTATGAGGCATACCAAAAATATCTCAAGGAGAGCAACGCGCTTGATTTTGACGATATCCTGCAAAAAACGGTCGAGCTTTTCCAAAAATTCCCCGAAATACTTGAAAAATACCAAAACGTTTTTCGCTATATTCTCATTGACGAATATCAGGATACCAACCGGGCTCAATACATCCTGGTGAATCTTTTGAGCGAGCGCCATCGCAACCTCTGTGTTGTCGGCGACGACTGGCAGTCAATTTACGCCTTCCGTGGGGCAGATGTTCGCAATATTCTGAATTTCGAAAGAGATTACCCGGAAGCAAAGGTGATAAAGCTTGAACGCAACTACCGCTCGACCCAGAAAATTCTGGATGCGGCTCACGGCGTGATCTCAAAAAGCAAACGCCGCAAAGAAAAAAAACTATGGACGGATAATATTTCCGGGCACGACATAATTGTCTATAAGGCCTCCAATGAACAGGATGAGTCCAAATTTATTGTCCGCGAAATTCAAAAATTGGTCGAAGAAGAGGGATTGGGTCTCAATGATCTCGTGGTTCTCTACCGCACCAACGCTCAATCCCGGGCTGTTGAAGAAGCTTTTCTCTCTGCGGCGATTCCCTACCGGGTAGTGGGAGGAGTGCGTTTTTATGAGCGGCGCGAAGTGAAGGATTTTCTGGCCTATTTGCGGTTCATCGGCAACCCTTCTGATGAGGTCAGCCTGGAGCGGATCATCAATTTGCCCCCGAGAGGAATTGGAGGAATTACTTTGAAAAAATGGGTCGGATTTTCCCGGGAAAATAATCTGGATTTTGTTTCCTCCGCCAAAAAAGCGAGGAGTATCACCAGTCTCAACGAAGCCAAGGTTGACGCGATTTCGAAATTCGGGGCACTTGCGGAAAGATTGCGGGACGAGGTTGGGCGAACTTCAATTATTGACCTTATGGAGTCGGTCCTGGTTGAAACAGGATACCAAAAGTTGCTTCTTTTGGAGGGCGAAGTGGGCCAGATCCGCTATGAAAACGTGCGCGAGCTTTTCACGGTGGCGGAAAAGTACAAAAAAGAAAAGGGCCTTTCCGGCCTCAATATGTTTTTGGAAGAAGTGGCGCTGATGGCTTCGACGGATAGCATTGATTCCCAATCGGGAGTAGTGCACCTAATGACCCTTCACAGCGCCAAGGGTCTTGAATTTGATACAGTTTTTGTCGCGGGGATGGAAGAAGGGTTGTTTCCTCACTCTCGGGCGATGCTTGACGAGAGCGAGCTTGAGGAAGAAAGGAGGCTTTGTTATGTCGGCATCACTCGGGCCAAGCGCCGAGTTTATCTTCTCTGGGCCGAGACCCGAAACATTTTTGGCTCTGTTCGGGTCAATATCGCTTCGAGATTTCTGGAGGACGTTCCTAAAAGATTGATGTCCGAAGTTGGGAAAGCTGGAAAAAGAAAAACAAAGAGAACTAAGAGAGACAAGACTCGCCAATTTAAAGATGGCCGGCGGGTGCGACACAGGTCGTTTGGCGAGGGCGTGGTGATTTCGACCGAGGGCGATATTATTACCATTGCTTTTATGAAAGCGGGAGTGAAAAAAATCTCGGCCGAATTTGTTACACAGCTTAAGAAGATATAAAAATAAATGTCCCGCCTGCCTCGCCGGCAAGGCAGGCGAAGCGGGACACCAAAATTTTTCATTTTTAACTTTTCACTTTTAACTTTCTAATAGATAAACCCCTTTACCGTCCGGCTGTTGGCGTTTATGGTGCGGGTGTTTTTCTTTCCAAAACCGGCGTAGTTCATTTCGGAAATAGTGACCGTATTCCCGCTTACCTTTTCCACAATCCCGACATGTCCCCAGCGTGATTCCCCCGTCACGATGATGGCCCCGGCCCTGGGAGCGCGGCCGGTGGCTTTCCCGCTGGCGCGGGCGTTGGCCAGCCACGCCCCGGCGTTTCCGCCCCAGGGGACATAGCGGCGCTGGGAAACGTACCAGGTGCAATATCCGTACGGAAAGCGATGACCGCCTCCGGCGCGCGAATCCATGCGATAGGAGCTGGTTGCGGCGGCGTACGATGTTCCATAGGTTGTGGCCAGTTGAGTTCCGGTCGAAACTGGCGCTGGCGCAGAAATGTATCCGTCAGGAAGGATAATGTCCTGACTAACCTTGAGCTTTTCGTCGGCCGGGATTTCATTGTAAGCCAGGACCTTCTGCTTGTCGGCGTTATACTTTTTCACAATCGCATCAAGGGTATCTCCCGACTGGACCTTGTATTTGACACCGGTCACGGGAAGAATTGTCAATTTATCGCCGGGTTTTATGAGAGACGTCTCCGATAAATTATTGGACCAGAGAATTGTGTTGGTGCTCACCCCGAATTTCGCGGCAATAAGAGAGGGCGTGTCTCCTTCTTTGACTTGATAGGTTTGAGTCGCGCGGCTGTTTCTTTGCGAAACCGGATTGTAGGAAGCAAGCGCTATCTGGCTCTGGGCCGAGGGGACAGAATCCATGTAAGCCTGGCCGCTTTCGATATAGTATTCTTCTTCCAGGTCGGGGGAGGCAGGGTTGGCGAGATATCCCGGTCCGGCCAGCGGTGCGGTTGCCAGATTGCTCTCTTTTTCATTTTGGATAGCTATTCTGTTTTTGAGCAGTTGATTGTTATCGCTTTTGTTTGTGAGGGATCCAAGAATGGAATTGGAAACATCCCTGGCTGACGCGAAATTGATAAGGGCGACAAGAATAACGCAAAAAGCCACCACAATAGTAGCGGCGTATTCTCTGAAAAAAACAAGCAGTTTTTGAGCGACGAATCTTCTCTTGAGAAAAGTGGCTATATTAAATTGAAGAAAATGAATTTTTCGGGGGATACGTCGAAAGTTTTCTCCTCTAAGTAACGCTCGCAGTCCCCTCCAGATAATCTGGAAGAAGCTTTTGAAAATGTTACTAATAGGTTTACCCTTTCTTTTGGACAAATTGTCCCTAATTTTAACGCGTACTAGGTTATCATACTGGGAGATAGTGTCAAGTCAAACGGGGCAACAGGTTGCAAAGGTGGCTTTTTGGGGCTTGAAAAAGGGAATTTTTTGCTTATGGGTTGTTTGGGTTCTTTCTGGTATAATTTGAATGTATGAATCTTGGGAAATTGAAAACCGGGTATTTGGAGTATCTGGAAATCGAGAAAGACCGCTCCCAGAAGACGATTGAGAACTACGACCACTATCTCGAGCGTTTCTTGAAGTGGGCGAAAATAAGTTCACCGGGAGACATTACGGATGAGCTGGTGAGGAATTATAGGCTACATCTAAATCGTCTTTCTGATAGAGAGGGAAAGCCCGCCTCGACTCGCTCGACGCGAGTCGGGCGAGGCAGGCCGCTCAAAAGAATTACCCAGAACTATCATATCATCGCGCTTCGCAATTTCTTGAAGTATTTGGCCAAGCGCAATGTGAAAACCCTTGCGGCGGAAAAAGTGGAGCTGGGGAAAACCAGCCAGCGCCAGATTGATTTTTTGGAGATCGAAGAAATAGAGCGGATGTTTGAGGCGGCCAGCCTCGCCGAGTCTAGGCGGGCGGCGGGTACGAGTCTCAAGTCTTTGCGCGACAGGGCCATTCTCGAGCTTCTTTTCAGCTCGGGACTCCGGGTTTCGGAGCTGGTGAGTCTCAATCGCGATCAGGTGAATCTCAAGACCGGCGAATTCAGCGTGCGGGGGAAAGGCGGGAAAGTGAGAGTGGTTTTCGTGTCGGAGCAGGCCAAGTCAGCGCTCGAGAAATATCTGGAAAGGAGGGGTGACGTTGACCCGGCTTTGTTCATTCGTGTCGGGATTAAACATTTGGAAAAAAAGAATAAGTCAGGAGATTTGCGAATCACGCCTCGCACCATTCAGCGGATTGTGAAATTTTACGCGACCAAAGCCGGCATCGTGAAAGACGTTCATCCGCATACGCTCCGCCACTCCTTCGCGACCGACCTCATCCAATCCGGCGCCGACATCCGTTCTGTCCAAGAAATGTTGGGACATTCCTCCGTCACCACAACCCAGGTTTATACTCACGTGACGAACAAACAACTCAAAGAAGTCCACAAAGCCTTTCATGGGAGGAGAAGGAAGTGATTTTGATGTTTTCCAAAAGGAAAAAGCCCGGGTACAGCGTCCCGGGCTTTTGAAAAGTTGGCTTTAAACGATACCCCCTTTCTCACTTTGACATTAAATCCTCAGCCATTTGATACTGCGCGCCGATGTCCCTACGCAAGGCTAGACGATTGCCATTCTCGTCCTCCCGGGGAATCACCCGGATTTTGCCCTTATCGAAGGCGTTGAGTAGTTTCTGGCGTAGGATCTCAGCTGCCTGTGCCGTGGTCTGGTCCTCCTTAACAGTGGCGTTGGCCGAAAGGTAAGCAACCCTGGAGCCGTCGGATTTAAACACTCCATTAACACAATCCATAACGGACGGGATGACGGTGATCCTTTTCTTGTCAAAATAATCCCAGTCTATCTCGACAACCTCGCCCTTGGTCAGAGACCAAGGATAGCCTTTTTGTTGCTTAGGGCCGCCAGGGCCGGTGACTAGGGCAATGCATATAGATACTTGATTGGATCTGACTTCCGGTGCGACTTTACGCAGATTTCCGTTGACCGTGGCCTGGAGCAGAGCGCCGAGGTTCCGAATTCTTTTTAGAACCGGTTGAAACTCGGGCTCGCCGGGACGGATGTTGATTTCACAAACCCGGATCGCTCTTGGCTTACCGTTGGGCCAGAAAGTTGCGAAACACCCGGGATAGATGACACAAGGCCGCAGGATTTTCTTCAGCCACATGGCCTGAGCTAAGGGATAGATGATGGAAGATTCGGCCATTTTCATAAGCTCAGGGGTTTCCCAGGGGTGTGGGGAGATGGCACCCATTCCTCCAGTGATAGGATTCTCAATTCCCGGAGGACCAGGAAACCTTTCCGGGTAGTCCATGGCCGTGGGCAGAATCTGATAATGGGCATTTCTGTCCACCAGAACAGTGAAGCTGATCTCGACCCCTGACATTCGAGCTTCGATGAGAAGTGGCCAGCGAGCATTTTTACCGCAGACCTCAATGTAGGATTCCCTGAAATCTTTCATTAGGAGGTCGTATACATCGTTAATTTCCCAGCCATTGAGAATGACGCGGGATCCCTTGCCGCCGGCGCTATAAGGATACTTCAGAACAGCGCCACCGTGATTATGCAGGTAATCAAGACAGACGCCGGATACAGCCCTGAAATCACGAGCCTCGACTTTAGTCCAAGCGGGAGCAACCGGGATGCCGGCTTCCTTGCAAAAGCGCTTGCAGGCGATTTTATCGGCCTCTAAGAAAGCCCCACGCTGGTCAAGGCCGATGATTCGGTCGCCAAAGCCAGCCTTTGCCACCATGTCCACCAGGCCGTCAAAAAGCAGGGCTTCAGGTCCGATCAAAGCTATGTCCAGCTTTCCGTTCCTGAAGGCTGAGATGAGAGAAAGAGCATAATCGGCAGCCGAATTGCTGGCGGTAGGGATGAAGTCCACTGACCAACCCATCTTTTCAGCCCAGGGTAGCATAGCGGGAGTTCCACGCACAACAACTCCGTGAAAATTGCCAGGGTAGAGTTCGCTTGTGGTCCGGCTGGTTTCCACAGCGGCAAGGAACATCCGTCCATCTGCTCCGACATATCCAATTTTGCAAGGTTCTGACATAATCCCCTCTCCTTGTTCAGCTTATTATTAAGCTTTATTTTCTCCTATATTTTCAGCTTATCGCAGCTGAGGAAAAGATGTCAATTTTTTGGAAATAGTCCGTACAAAAAACCGGCGGGCTGGGCGCCGGTTTTTTAAAAGATGTCTAGAGCTATTTTTTCTTTTTTTTCATATTCTCTACAATCCTTGTCAGGCGGTAAGTGACGACAACGACGGCGGTGGTGACGATGGCGGCGTAGATGAACATCGCTGTGATGTCCCCCGACCCTTGCGTTCCGAAAATCCGCTCAAAGAGTTTGCGAATGGCGTCGTTCCAGGCCAGAGCCGCTACCAGTCCCATCGCGCCGGTCATCAGCGTCACGACCTTGTCCACGAAAAACACGTGAAGAGTTCCCTCTTCTTTTTTTGTGAGCTTTTTGTCTTCTTTTTCTTCGAACATAATGTTGTATCTAGTATCCAGTATATCAAACGGAATCATTGACGCAACTTGATTATTACATTACGCTTTATATGAGAAATTCGTTTCTCGATGGGACCATAGCTCAGCGGTAGAGCACCCGGCTCAAAAAAAAGGGCTGCTTGGAGAGTAATTTCCATGTGAATATCTGTCAAATTCGGGGAAGTCTTAACTCTGACATAATGTTGGAGAATGATAATCCCGAGCCAAGCCTCGTTTATTGCGGGGCAGGTGTAGAGACTAGACGGCAGACGTCCTGTCTGGGCAGGATGAAGGTATAGTCCAGCTCACAAATTCATAAGAAGTTGCGAAAGCAATAGTGAGAAGCATAACCGGAGGGTCGTTGGTTCGATCCCAACTGGTCCCAAATTTTGGGTGATTAGCTCAGTTGGTTAGAGTGCTACCTCGACACGGTAGAGGTCAGTGGTTCGAATCCACTATCACCCACCAAATTGTATTTAGCGCGGTTTTCGCTTCGGTTTTTTCGGCGGCGGCGTTCGTTTCGACCAAGAAATTCCAGGGGATTTTGAAATCGAGGGCGAGCGTTCGGGCGGAAATTCGGCGGTTCGAGCCGACGGTTTTGAGAAAATTTTTCATTTCGGAAAAATTTTCCCGACACACGATATTTTTGGATTGGTTGGCCTCGATTATCCAGTTTCTCGTGAGTTCGAGCCAATGATTTCCTTTTCGCTCAAAATCGGATAGTTTTTCTTCCAAAGTTTTCTTTTCGTCCATCAGGGCGTTTTTCTTTTGCTGAAATTCTGTGACTTCAATATCTTCATCAAGATAAACATCCATCAGGCGGTTCAGTTTTCTTTTCACTTTTTCGAGTTTCTCCTTCAGATTTTGAGCGAAAACTTTAGAAGAGTCATCCTGCTCATTTTTCCAAACGGAAACTTTCTGAAGAAACTTTTCTTGCCAGACATCCGGCAAAGAAACTTTTTGACAGATATTTTTCACCTGCTCATACAATTTTTCCTCCCGCAAAAAGCCGCTTGTGCATTTTTCGGTTTTGCTCTTTCTCGTGCAACGATAATACACAAATTCCAGTCCGCTTTTTTTGATGTGCTTTTCCGCTGTTATCATATATCCGCAATACCCGCACCTCGCGAAATTTTTGAAAAGAAAATCTTTTTTCTGCTTTTTGCGGGGCTTTCCGTTGTCAATCATCGCTTGCTGGATTTTGTCAAAAAGTTTCTTGGAAATCATTGGCTTGTGCGATCCTTGATAGAGTTCGCCTTTGTAAAGAAAATTTCCGTAGTAGAATGGATTTTTCAAAATGTCCCCGATAGTGGACAAATGAATCGGTTTTCCGTTTTTCCCAACCAAGCCGAGAGAAAACATTTTGCTTTGGATTTTGGATAATGTATAATTTCCACTCGCAAAAGCTTCCAAAACTTGCTTTGTTTTTCTAAAATTTCTTTTGTCCGGTTCGATTGTCCGCAGTTTCGGCTCGTTGAAATATCCCAAAGGAGCTTTTGCGGGAAGTTCGCCTCGTCTCAATTTTTGCCTGATTCCCCGCAAAATGTTTTCTCGCAAATTGTCGGTGTAGTATTTGGCCTGTCCAAAGGCCACGGAAAGCATAAATTTGCCTTGTGGAGTGGCTTCGAACCAGAAAGTGGGGAATTTTAGCGATTTGATCTTTCCCGTATCCACAAGGTAAATTATTCTTCCTCCGTCAATCGAATTTCTGGCGAGTCTATCGGGATTCCACGCTAAAATTCCCTCTGCGTTGCCTTTTTCAATTTCGGAAATCATAAAATTGAAAATTTCCCGCCCCGGTTCTTTCGCAGTTTTGCTTTCGTGATATTCCCGCACGATGAAAATATTTTTTTGCCTTGCAAATTCCCGCAATTCCGTAAGCTGGGCTTCGATTGATAAAATCTGCCTTTCCTCGTCTTCCGATGATTTCCGGCAATAGATGAAATATTTGATCATATATTTTGAAAAAGGCAACACTTATTTATCCGCCTATGGCGGACACCGACAATTTGTTTTCTCGTGTGCCGTTCCCGCCAAAGGCGGGAATCAAAACCAACAATTATATTTCCGCCCGAACGCTCGCCCTCGATTTCAAAATCCCCTGGAATTTCTTGGTCGAAACGAACGCCGCCGCCGAAAAAACCGAAGCGAAAACCGCGCTAAATACAATTTGGTGGTGTTTATTGGAAAAAGTTCGAACTCACTTTCAGAAAAATCCGGATTTATGATTTTCGCCCTGGCTTCCGCGTCAATCTGCGATTGACTTTCAAAACGGAAAATTTTTCTTTCCTTTCTCTGAAACGGGGGCGCGCGAAATTTTGAAAAAAATGGAGGAAAAATTTTCGGTTTTAAACTCCGATGAAATCGGAGGCGGAAGCAAAAAGAGAAAAAGATTGAAAAATTGGAAAGTTGCCCTTGCCCCAAGCCCGCCCGTGCGCGGGCAACACAGCGCTCCCTTGTGGTATTATATGACAACATTGTATTTCGGGGCAAGTGGATATATTATGAAACTAGGAAAATATGAAGGATATATCAAAAAAGCTGGGAGAAAATTTGAGGAAAATCAGATTGAAAAAGAAAATGTCGCAGGGTGATATCGCGAAAGTTTTGGGAGTGGATAGAGGATATATCAGTAAAATTGAGAATGGGAAAAAGAATTTAACGATTGCGACCATTGAAAGGATAGCAAGAGTTTTAAAAGTTTTACCAAATATTTTGATTAAATAAGATTTATGCAATGTCGGAAATTGAACGATATAATTTAGAAAAGGCGCAAGAAGAGGCTGACAGAATCAGGAAAAAAGCGCAGGAAGCAAAGGCTCAGCGAGGTGAAACTGGAGAACTGGAAAGTCAAGATTATGGCAATGCGGAAAAGATAATTGCCAAAGCCGACAGCAGCAAAAGTATACCACTGCCAATATCAATTAAAGAATTAATAAGCAACCCCATTATCCAAGAAATGAAAGATGATTTCAGAAAACTTCAAAACCCTTATTTCAAGCAAATGCATGGTGAAAAAGATATAAATCCCGAAAGATATAAAGAATTAGAAAAGTTAAGCGCACAATGGGATAAAGAAACTTATCTAAAAATAGAAGATGAAATTGAAAAAAAATATAGCCACAATCTAGAAACATTAGAATTTATACTCCAATGGGAAATCTTGAAACAAGCTGGTATTGATCCCGAAAACCTTGAAAAAATGAAAGAAGACATGATAAAAACACTTGGACCAGATTCGAGTTTCGGAGTTAAAAATAGCTTCTATTTAACTCTCATTGCATTAGCTTCGAAATTTTTGGAGTATAACTTGAAAGATAGAATAATAGTGGAAATAGGCCCTGGAAGCGAAGGAAATATTGCTCTCGCATATTTTGCAGCAAAGGGTGCTCACGCCATTGGAATCGATCCGAATCCGAAACCGGATAAAAGAACAGAAGAGCACGGTGTTGAATTGGTAAGTAATTATTGGGAAAATATTGGAGAAATATTGCACGGCAGGAAGGCGGATATTATTTATTTTCATCATATGACGCCAAATGTTGATGTTGCTTCTGGAAAATTTAGAGCTGGTGAAGCAGAAAAATATAATAATTTCGTCATAGAAGAAATGAACAAGGTCCTTGTGGAAAACGGAGTAATAATTCAACATAATATAGATGTTGATTTTCGCTTGGTTGGTAGATCTCTGCAAAAACTTGGTTATACTTCCACTACATTTGGTGAGCCCCAAAGGGACTATCGAAAGAGGGAAGACCCAGCAATTATTGAAACTTTCAATAATTTACGTCGAGGAAAAACAGTTTTCTACAGACTGACAGTTTGGCAGAAACCTAAAGGAGAAAGCGAACAAAATTGAAATTATCAGATTATATTAAAGTCAAAAAAAGAGAACGTGTTGTGCACGAAGGGGTGGATTGGATCAAATATGGCAAATTTGAAAGGTTTAGAAAATCCCTTTATTTATGAAATATAAAGGCATTTTGCAGGGTAATAATAAATAGATTTGCACGATTTTAGGCAGTATTGTAATTTTAAAGTAAGGTAAATCATTCGAGAAGATGACTATACACAGCAGAAAATATAAACAAGCCATTCTTTATCTTTGTCTTAAATTAGGTAAAGAGATAAGAGGGAAGAAAAAACTGGCGAAATTGCTCTATTTCGTTGATTTTGATTTTTTTGAAAAATACCAAAAATATTTTACCGGGGATAAATACAAAGCCTTGCCGATGGGTCCTTTTCCGGGTTCTCTTGAAAAAATAACAAGGGAGATGGCAAAAGAAAAAACTCTTAAAATACAATCGGTCGAGGAGAGAAAAGGATATACACCGACAGAAGTCTATACTTGCGTCAAAGATCCCGATATGTCTGTTTTTACTCCGGAAGAAATAAAAATGCTTGATCGAATTGCTGTTAGATATGGACATCTTAACGGAAAACAGTTGGAAGATTTGACCCATGCCGAAGCGCCGTTTGTCGGCACAGAGCCTAAAAAAGAAATTCAGTATGAATTAGCTTTTTACCGCGGAACAGACTTTAATAATCATGCTTGATTTTATTTATCATCCCTCATTCGAAAAGGAATCCGCCAAATTGAAAAGGCGGTTTATTTATTTGGACGAAGGCTTAAGGTCTTTTCAAAGATTGTGTGAAGTTCAGTTTCATCCGTTAGAGCCTAAACAGATAATTGCTCCCGCAAAATTGCACAGAGTTACGCAAAACGATTTATGGAGTATTTGGAAAATTGAATTGGCCATCAAAAATATAAAGTCAAATCAATCTCCGAGAATATGGTTTGCGGTAAAAGGCTCAAATATTTCTTTTCTTTGTATAGCAACGCATACAGACAATTATAGCGATAATCAGATGAACAGACTTGCTGCCGAAAGAGTGACAGATATTTTTTGATTGGGTAGGGAGAAAAGTGTTGTGCGCGGATGGGCGGGTTGGGTCAAGCACAACTTACATATTTTTGAGCTCGTGCTTCCGCCTCCGATTTCATCGGAGTCCAAAACCGAAAATTTTTCCTCCATTTTTTTCAAAATTTCGCGCGCCCCCGTTTCAGAGAAAGGAAAGAAAAATTTTCCGTTTTGAAAGTCAATCGCAGATTGACGCGGAAGCCAGGGCGAAAATCATAAATCCGGATTTTTCTGAAAGTGAGTTCGAACTTTTTCCAATAAACACCAAAAGAAATTGGTGCGGGGTGAAAGTCGGGATACGCCCATAAAAAAATCCGCCCGAAAGCGGATTTTTAAGATTTGTATTCCTCACGCCTTTTCCGCCGCGGCCGCGATTTCTTCCTGTTTTTCGGTCTCGGGGACTTTTTCAATTTGGGGCTTTTCCACTTTGGCGATTTCGCGGAAAAAGAGAGCCCAGGCAGTCATTTTGTAGGTGAGGAATACGGAAGAGACGAAAAGTACGACCAGCAGAAAAAGCAGGACCGCAAAAACCAGGAAGATTCCAAAGACTATTTTATTCAGATAGTAAAAAAGGATGCCCGTCGGAATGAGGATTAGAAGAGCTAATCCGGCAACGGGCAACAAGACCAATCCGGCGATTATACTCACGATTAGAAGAAGCAGAGAGAAGACCAGCGAATTGAGAATATTCTTGAGAAGCAGATTATATCCGGCCTCGACGGCGCTCCGGATTTTGAGATCCGATAGGATGATATAAAATTCGGCGAAAATATTGGTGAGTGCGATGATAAAAATAAGGGGAATGAAAATAGCAACAGCCAGAAGGCCGACCAGAACAGCGCCGACCCACGAGCCAGCAATGGCAAGATAGATAACTGGAAGAGCCAGGACTAAAACGATTATTATCGTCGCGAAAAATACAAGGAAAAAAAGTCCGAACAAACGCCACAGGTATTTTTTTCCTTCCCGCCAGCCTTCTCTGAAAGTTGTTTTTTTATCTTGGGCGATGAGATTGACTGATCTTACCAGTCCTGCTTTCCCAATGAGAGAAATCAGAAATAAAATTATTCCGATGGCAAAAAGAACAAGAGCAATGACCAAAACAATTTGCCAATGAGTCTCAAAAAAATTTTTCACCGTGTCACTTTGCCTGTTCCAATCTTCGCTTCCTCCGACATTGAAGCTTCCTGGTGAGCCGAGAGCCATCAGCACGCCGAACCACAGCAAAAATTTGTTTTGCCAGACAATCCGCACAGCTTCTTTTAGGATTTCGATGAAAGGAATTTCTTTTTTTGCAGGTTTGTTTGTTGTGTTCATTTTTTTCGGAACTCTTTTTATTAATAAAGCATTTTTGGCAGACAAAATTTTCTGCAAAATTTTTAATCCCTTAGCTCTTAGTGCTTCCCATCAGTTCATTGAACTCCTCCTGCTCAATCGTCTCTTTTTCAAGAAGTGTTTTGGCGATTCGCTCGAGAATTTCTTTCTTTTCGGTGATTATTTTTTCGGCTGTTTTCTGAGCATTGTCGATAAAACGGGAAACTTCCTGATCTATTTTTGTCGCCGTCGCCTCGGAATAATTTTTTTCTTCGCTGATTTCTTTTCCAAGAAATATCAACTCTTCTTTTCGCCCGAAGGTGCGCGGGCCCAGAGCGCTCATCCCGAATCTGGTGACAAGTTTTCTGGCGATGTCAGTGGCCTTTTCAAGATCGTTCGAAGCTCCAGTAGTCACATCGCCAAAAATCATTTTTTCGCTGACGTATCCGCCCAGAAGCACCGCCAGCTCATCGATGAAGTAGGCACGCGAGTAGAGCCTTTTGTCTTCTTGCGGGGCGGCGAGAGTGTAGCCGGCGGCTTGGCCGCGAGAAATGATGGAAACTTTCTGAACCGGATCGGCGTTGGGAAGACTAGCTCCCACGAGAGCATGGCCGGCTTCGTGATAGGCGGCAACTTCTTTTTCTTTAGGGTTGAGGACCCTGCTTTTTCGCTCCGGGCCCAGAATTACTTTTTCAATCGAAGTTCGCAGTTCATCGTTTCCGATGATTTTCTTGTTTTTCCGGGCGGCCAGAATAGCTGCTTCATTGACCACATTGGAAAGATCAGCGCCGGAAAAGCCGGGAGTGCGCGAAGCAATTTGCTTCATATCGACATTTTTTTCAAGTGGTTTGTTTTTAGCGTGAATTTTGAGGATAGCCTCGCGTTCCTTGATGTCGGGAAGGTCAAGAACGACCCGGCGGTCGAATCTCCCCGGGCGCAGAAGGGCCGGATCCAGAACGTCGGGGCGGTTGGTAGCGGCGATGACAATGACATTAGTGTCAGTTTCAAAGCCGTCCATCTCAACTAGGATTTGATTGAGAGTTTGTTCACGCTCATCATGCCCGCCGCCCAGCCCCGCTCCTCTGTGTCGTCCCACAGCATCAATTTCATCAATGAAAACTATAGCTGGCGCGTTTTTTTTGGCTTGTTTGAACAAATCCCGCACGCGGCTGGCGCCCACACCCACGAACATTTCCACAAATTCCGATCCGGAGATGCTGAAGAAAGGAACATTGGCTTCCCCGGCCACAGCCTTGGCAATAAGCGTTTTTCCCGTTCCTGGCGGGCCCAGAAGGAGAACTCCCTTGGGAATCCGCGCTCCGAGATCCAAAAACTTTTTCGGGTGCTTCAGAAACTCAACAATTTCCTTGAGTTCTTCTTTGGCCTCCTCGGCGCCGGCCACGTCAGCAAAAGTAACCCTTTTTTTGTGGTTTTTTTGGGGCGGGATGAGGCGGGCTCGGGAAAGCCCGAAGGAAAGAGCCTGGGTATTGCCGCGCTGGGCCGAGCGCATCATAAACCACAAAAAAACGCCGATGATTATGAAGGGCAGAAGAAAAGGAATAATTGTATTCACCCAAAAAGCGGCCGTGGTTGTGTCTTTGATGCTGACGCTCACCGCGCGCAATTTTTCCGGATCAACGCCGTAGTTTTTCAAAGATTCGGAAAGCGAAGACTCGGCTTCTTTGCGAGAGCTTTCTTTGATGTCGTCCTGGAGGGTGATGTTGAGCTTTTCCCCTTCCACTTGGATTTCTTTCACTCGGCCGTCGTTTATCTGATTGGCCAGTTCGTTTAGGGTAATACTGCTCACCTTTTGAACGGGGGTGTTGTAGACCATCACAATGCCGGAGATGACGAAGAAGACCAGCAGGATTATTATTAGGTTTTTGATGAAATTTCTCATGAAATTCTCTACGAACTACGAATCAATTACGAATATACGAATTATAATTTTCTGATAATTAGCTTATCACCTATTCGGTTTACTTTCAAACTCTTAAAGACAATTTTTTGTCGCTTACTTTTGCTACTCTTTAGTATCTTCAAAACTTCCTCGATATGGGCTGACTCAATTTCGCGAAGGTTTGGATTATGTCTTTCAATTACCAGACGAATGACTTCTCTTTCAATGGCTGGATGGAGTTGGTTTAGCCTAGAGACTTTTATCATTTTGTTTACGGCAAGCCACTCTCTCGCGTAGCGATTGAGGAAATCATAATCGTCGGCCATGGATTGAGAAAGTCTGTATAAGGTTTCTTGGATATTTGGATTGAAATTTTTTTCAAGATTAGGCAAAAGCTGGTTTCGGATTTTGTTTCGCGTGAAATCAATTCTGAGGTTAGTCTTGTCAATTCGATACGGCACTTTATTTCTAAGTAAATGTGCTAAAATATCTTTTCGGGGAATGTTTAATAGCGGACGGATGATTGGCGGTCCGTCCGCATTCCTTTTCGGTCGCGCGGTCGGACCGCTGGAGGTCGAAAATTTGATGGCGCCCAGTCCCCGCAGGCCCGTTCCCCGCAAAATTCGCATCAAGACCGTTTCGGCCTGGTCGTTCAAGTTGTGACCAACAGCGATGGCATTGGCTTTGTGTTTTTTGCGGATTTTTTCGAAAAAATCGTAGCGAATTTGGCGAAGGTGATCCTCTGATCGTGTAACTTGTAACTTGTAACTTGTAACTTTTTTGATCTCGATTGGCAGGGAATATTTTTCTGCCATTTTTCTCACAAGTTGCTCGTCTTTTTCCGAATCTTTGCCGCGCAGGTTATAATTTACGTGCGCGACGGTGATTTTGAAATTATATTTTTCGCGTAATTTGCAAAAAACATCCAAAAGGCAAACTGAATCCGGCCCGCCGGAGACACCAACCACGATTTTTCCGCCAGAGGCGGATCCGCCTTTGGCGGACACCCTGCGAGGAAACAATTCGTGGCGAAAAATATTTTCTCGGATTTTTTTAACGAGGTTCATTTTTTATGATCTCCACCACCTTTTCAATTGCCTCGTCAAGCTTTCCTTCCTCGTTGACAACTTTGTAATCATAGATATCCTCATGTTTCATCCACTCTTTTGTATAAGCCATTCTTTCTTTCAAATATTTCCCCGAAACGTTTGGATCTCGACGCAAGATTCTCGTTTTCAAAATCTCGAGTGATGGAGGCACGATGTAGATAGACTTTATTTCTGGGTATTTATTTTTTACGCTCATTACGCCCTTATATTCAATTTTCCAGATCCCAATTTTCCCCGATTTTTCAACGCGCCTGAGCTCATCTTTCGTAACGCCGTAAAGATTGTCATTATACTGAAGTGCCCATTCAGCCAGTTCGTTGTTTTTTATCTTTTCTTCAAATTCGTCGCGGGAAAGAAAATAGTAAGGTTTTCCTTGTTCTTCTCCGGGGCGCATTGAACGTGTTGTTGAGGTGATAACTTGCTCAATTTCAAAATGTTTTTTTAACCCCTCGATAATACTATCTTCTCCAACTCCCGAAGGTCCGGAGATGATAAAAATTTTGGAATTCATTAACTTTTCACTTTTCACTTTTAACTTTTAGCTAAAGCGAGTCCCATCCGGTGCTCTCTCGGCTCGATGGAAAGAATTTTCCATTTGTAGGTTTTCCCGATCTCGAGGATATCCTCGATGTTTTTCCCCGGATTTTGCTCAAGGAGTTCGCTGACGTGAGCCAGGCCATGAATATCATCGTCGAGATACACAAAAGCCCCGAAATGGTTGATTTTCCGAACCTGCCCAGCGTAAGTTTCCCCCACTTTGTATTTCTCTCCCACCTCCGCCCAGGGATCTTTCTGAAGAGCCTTGATGGAAAGCGAAACGCGAGTGTCGTCAATGCCAATGATTTGGGCTTTCACCCGATCGCCGGTTTTCACCACTTCCCGCGGGTTGTCAATTAGTTGCCAGGCCAATTCCGAGATATGAACCAATCCCTCCAATTTATCCTCTTCATTTTGGGAATCCTTTTTGCTGGGCGGCAGAAATTTCACAAAGGCTCCGAAGTCAACTACGCCGCTCACTTCTCCTTCGATAACGTCTCCCACTTTCAGTTCCGAGATGGCTTTCTTCTCCTCTTCGGAGTAAGCTGCTTTTTCACTGACAATCAGTTTTTGGCCTTCGCGGTCGGTGTCAATCACGCAGACTTTCATTTCCGTTCCGATGAAAGCCCGAAGTTTTTCCAAAATTTTGCTTTTTTCCCCTTCTTCGACGCGGGGGTAGTGCTCGTTCGTGAGCTGCGAGACAGGAAGGAATCCGCTGATGCCGTTCATTTCCACAATCAGCCCGCCCTTGTTAGCGTCAAGGATTTTCGTGGTGAGCGGTTCCTGCTTGACCTGCTTTTCTTCAAGGTCCTGCCAGGCCCGCTCAATAGAAGCTTCGCGGATGGAAAGCTCAACATAGCCGTCTTCATTTTCAAGATCGGTGACGGTGGCGGAAACCTTGTCCCTGATTTTGAGTTTGTCGGTTGTGCCAAGGCCGTCCTTGATTTCCCGGCCCATTACGATTCCGGTCCCGAAATTGCCGAGATCAAGATAAATAGCACTCGAGTCGATAGTAATCACTTCTCCTTCGATTACATCGCCGACTTTGGGAAGAACTATTTTTTGCTGGTTCAAAAAATCAGCCATCACGGAAGTCTGACTGATTGGTTCGTCGGCTTTTTCTTCTAATTTTTCTTCTTTTGGGGTTTCTTCGCCCTTGATTTTTTCTTCGGACTTGTCTTCAGAAATCTTGTCGACCTCTTGAGCCAGAGCGTCGAGAATATCGTTTGGCATTTGGGTTAATGATTAGGTTAATGATTATTACTTGGGAAGTATATAATAATAAAGGAATTTTGGCAAGGAGTAATGAAAAAGGCGGCTGCGCTGCTGCGCGCAACCGCCTCGGGTTTTTCTTGGGTATCGGATTATTCGAAGCCGGTATCCGTGAAAGTGCTCACTATCCAGGCGGTTCCGACTTGGCGGAATCCATCCATGGTCAGAATAACATTGTGTCCTAACTCCTCACCCAGAAACTTCTTTCCCTTTGGCACAATTACTACCAGTGATTTTGTTCCATACTGCGAGGCCAGGTGAAAATTTTTTTTGGCCACCCACATTTTCTCCAAGTGGGGTGACCCGGCAAGGGGTGAGTGATAAAAATTTCCTATCTTTCCTCCCCTTGCGATAAAGCCATCCAGCCAGGCCTTATAGTCAGCAACGGTAGCCGGCCGGAGGCAGTAATGCTTCACTAGCCGGGGAACGCCTGCCGTCAGCATTTTCTCTATCAGCTTTTTGGCCTTCGGATTGCCTGCTTCGGCCAGCTGGATCAGTTCGCCAATGGCCTGTTCCATTTCCTTCTTGTAAGATTCTGCCCAGGTAGCTTCGTGGCGACTACCGCCTTTGACCGTCCAGATTTTGTCATTCACGACTTTTTCGTAATACATCCACCGCTGGTGCTGGGCGGAAGTCTCGGCAAAAGAGGGGTAAGAGTAAGTCAGAAAAATAGCCATTGAACACGCCATTAAAAGAGCTATTTTTTTCATTATTCATCCTTTCTTTTCGTTTTTATTTTAACCCCCTATTTTATATCAAAAAACGGCAAATGTCAATACCCGTGGTGTTTCGCGAAACAATCGCACTATTTTGCTTTATATAAGCCGAATATGGCATGCAAATATATCAGTAAATCCTATTTTTATTATTCTCTGTCTCTTTTTCGTGCGAAATTCGTGCGAAAATTGAGAGCAGGCAGTACTTTAGAAAGGGATGTCTATAAGCATTGAATTTTTCTCTTCTCTATGCTATTATTCTATTATGAGAAAGATTGAAAAAGGTGCCAAATTTTGGGACTATGACACGAAAAAAATGGATTTCAGGAATCCAAAAGTGCTGCTTTGGTATTTGAATCGGAAGCTGAAATTTGGGGACCTGAAAGGAATCAAGAAAAGTGACCTCAAAAAATGTTTTTCAAAGCTGAATGTCAGCGATTCTTTGAAAGAACTGCTAAAGAATTATTTTCACAAAAGTGCCTAATATTAAACTTTCAAAATTACAGAAAGACATTCTGAAATTTTTTGGCAAGCATTCTTTTGGAAAAAACTTCTACTGGACCGGAGGAACACTTCTTTCCTGCAAGTATCTGCATCATCGGGATTCGATTGATCTCGATTTTTTTTCCGAAGAACTTTTTTCAGATGATGAGTATCTGAAATTCATAAACGATTTGAAAGTTGCCATTGGAGTGAAAAAGGCCAAATTTAATTTGGATAAGAACCGCCGAATTTATCTCATCAAACGCGGCAAAGAATCGGTGAAGCTGGAACTGGTATATTTTCCGTTTCGCCCGATTGAGAAAAAAAACAGCCTGAAAGAATTTTCCCTGGAAGTTGATTCTCTGACGGATATAATGGTGAACAAAATTCTCTCGGCTTATCAGCGAGAAGAACCGAAAGATGTCTATGATTTGTATTGCTATCTTTCCCGAAAGCCAAAGTGTAGTTTGCAAAAGCTGGTTGGTCTAGTTGAGAAAAAATTCGGGGTGGAAATTGAGACGACTTTGCTTCTTGCGAAAATAAACGAACTGGCGAATGATCTCGACTCAATCCAACCTCTCCTTCTGGCACCGGAAAAGAATTTATCAAAAAAGGCAAAAAATTTCTTTCAGGAAATCTTTAATTCGGTTGCGAAGAAATATCTGAAATGAAGATGTGTCGTCTTTACCATATGGGTAAATTGACACTCTTTTTTGTTTTGATAGGTTTCTCGAGTTTTTTCTAAAGAAAAAGAGCATTTCGTAATGAGTTTTGCAGTTTTAAAGCCTTGAATTTTTCTCTTCTCTATGCTATTATTCTATTGTTATGACCATTCAATGGTACGGACACGCGTGTTTTAAGATAACCACCAAGCCGGAAGGGCGGGGGTCGGGGGAAGACGTGGTGATTTTCACCGATCCGTTTGATCGCTCGATTGGTCTTCGGCCGCCGCAGGGGCGGGCTGACATCGTGACGATAAGCCACGATCATCCCGACCACAACAATCCGAACGCGCTCAAAGGCGAGCCGGTTGTTTTGGGTCTACCCGGGGAGTACTCAATAAAAGGCGTCTCAATCGTCGGCATTGAGTCTTTTCATGACAAGGTTCTAGGGGAAAAATTCGGCCTCAATACTATTTTTGTGACTGAAAGCGAAGGGATTCGTTTCTGTCATTTGGGCAATCTCGGGACGCTCCTTGATAAAAAGCAATTGGGGGAAGTGAACGGGGTCGATATTCTGGCTGTCTCGGTGGGAGAAGCCGAATGGCTCACTGCCAAGGATGCCAAAGCGCTGGTGGATCAGATTGAGCCCAAGATTGTTCTTCCGATGCACTACAAGATTCCAGGGCTCAAGCTTAAAATTGGGGATGAGAAAAAATTTTGCAAGGAAATCGGAATTTGTCCGCGGGAAAGATTGTCAAAATTGATTGTCAGGAAAAAAGATTTAGGAGAGGAGAAGATGCAGGTGGTGTTAATGGAAGCAGTCAATACATGAAACACATAGCATGGAACATGGAACAATTTATTTGATTTCTTGCGCTCCATGCTCCATGCTCCATGCTCCATGAGTCTCAATGATTACATTGAAAAATTGAGAAGAAAGCCCGAGCGAGAGCGGGAAAAAATTGCGGTGATTGCGACGGGCATTTCTTTTGCGATAATTTTTCTTATCTGGCTCGTTTCCTTCAACGAGATAGAAAGATCTGTCCAACCGGAGATGGAGAATCAGCCAGCTCAACTCGAGGACCTCGAGAGCAATTTGGAAAGCGGAAAAAGTTCGATTGAGGAAATGTTCCAGCAGCTGCCGGTGGAGGGAGAGTTAGAGCAAGATGTTGGTAGTGAGGAAGAAACAGGAGAGGCGCAAAATGGGGATCGAAATGCAGAAAACAATCAAGATGATCAGCCGGAGATCCCAAGCTTGCCCTGATAAAAAACCAAAATGCAAAGACCAAAGACTAAAAATGCAGACTAAAAACTTATAAATGTTTTTATTTTTAGTTTGTATTTTTGATTCTTGATATTTGGTTTTCGATTTAATCTTATGGAAATAGGTTACATAAAACCCCGCGAAATCACGTCCGAAATGAAAGAATCGTATCTCGCCTACGCGATGAGCGTGATTGTAGCGCGGGCACTTCCCGATGTTCGGGACGGCTTGAAGCCGGTTCACCGCCGGATACTTTTTGCTATGCGCGAGCTGGGCCTTACGCATGCGGCCAAGTTCAGAAAATCAGCCACCGTCGTCGGAGAAGTGCTTGGAAAATACCATCCCCACGGAGACGCGGCCGTTTATGATTCAATGGTGAGACTGGCTCAAGAATTTTCGATGCGCTATCCGCTGGTGGGCGGACAGGGAAATTTCGGTTCGATGGACGGGGACAGCGCGGCGGCGATGCGCTATACGGAAGCCAAACTCATGCCGCTCGCCGAGGAAATGATGGTTGACATCGAGAAAGATACGGTGGATTTCATCCCCAACTATGACGGATCACGCCGGGAACCGGCCGTTCTTCCGGCTAAGGTTCCCCAGTTGCTTCTTAATGGCACGATGGGGATCGCAGTGGGAATGGCGACTAACATTCCTCCCCACAATTTGGGCGAGCTGGTAGACGGGATAACGCTGGTCATTGACAATCCCGATTGCGAAGTGCGGGACCTGGCCAAAATTATAAAAGGTCCTGATTTTCCGACTGGCGGAACGATCTATAATCAAGCCGACATTAGCCAAGCCTATCTCACCGGCCGGGGAAGTATTGTCACGCGGGCGGAAGCGGAAGTTGCGGAAACGAAAAGCGGGCAATTCCAGATTGTGGTGAGCGAGATGACTTACGCTTCCAACAAGGCAGCGACCATTGCCAAAATCGCCGAACTCGTGAAAAGCGGAAAATTGGAGGGAATCCGCGACATCCGAGACGAATCCGACAAAGAGGGCGTGCGAATTGTGATTGAGCTCAAAAAAGAAGCCTTCCCTAAAAAAATTCTCAACAAATTGTACAGCCTCACCGATCTTCAAAAATCGTTTCACGTGAATATGCTGGCGCTCCTCGATGGAATTGAACCGAAAATTCTCAATCTCAAGGCGATTCTGGAGAATTTTATCGAACACAGAAAAATTGTCGTCACCCGCCGGACGAAATTCGATCTCGCGCGGGCGAAAGACAGAGCTCACATTCTCGCAGGCCTCAAGAAAGCGCTTGACCGGATTGACGCGGTTATAAGCACCATCAAAAAATCGGCCACCAAGGAAGCCGCTCACCAGAATCTGATAAAAAAGTTCGCTTTGTCCGAAAAGCAGGCGACAGCAATCCTCGAGATGAAACTTCAGACTCTGGCCGGACTCGAGCGGAAGAAGATCGAAGACGAACTCAGAGAAAAAAAGAGACTGATTACCGAACTCGAAGAACTTCTCAAGAGCCCAAGGAAAATTTTAGGAGTAATTAAAAAAGAGCTGACGGAACTCAAAGCAAAATATGCCGATGAGCGGCGCACCCGCGTCGTGAAATCAGCCATTGGCGAGTTTAAGCAAGAAGACCTCATTCCCAATGAAGAAACGATCATCGTCCTCACCGAAGACGACTATATCAAGCGGATGTCGCCTTCCTTTTATCGAGTTCAGAAGCGGGGCGGAAAGGGCGTGATCGGGGCGACGACCAAAGAAGGAGACACGATTGATCGCGTGGTTTCGGCGATGACTCACGACGACCTCTTTTTCTTCACCGACAGCGGAAAAGTCTTCCAGTCGAAAGTTTATGAGATTCCGGTATCGTCGCGAACGGCCAAGGGCCAGGCTATTGTGAATTTTTTGCAGATCGCACCCGGTGAGAAAATAACAGCGATGATCGCGACGAGTAAAGGAAGCCAAGCTCAATATCTTTTTATGACCACCAAGTCCGGAACGGTCAAAAAGACAGCCATTTCGGATTTTGCCAAAGTCCGCCGGAGCGGCCTTATCGCTCTCACGCTCCAAAGAGATGATGCCTTGCGCTGGGTGGCGCCGACGACCGGGCGTGACGAAGTGATTGTTACCACTGCTCAAGGACAAGCCATTCATTTTCGCGAATCTGACGTGCGTCCAATGGGTCGCGGCGCGGCTGGAGTGCGGGGAATAAAGCTCAAAAAGAGTGACGAGGTGGTGGGAATGGACGTGGTTCTGCGAGCCCAGAAGGGAAATCAGCTTCTTGTTCTCACCGAGAATGGTTTTGGAAAGCGAACGGATCTTAAATCATATAAAATCCAGCGGCGGGGCGGGAGTGGAATAAAAACGGCTAAACTTACCTCCAAAACAGGAAGGTTGGTTTCAGCGCACGTTGTGAACACAGATAGTTTGGAAACGGATCTCATCACCAGTTCCGCCAAAGGCCAGATTATCCGCGTGCCCTTAAAAAGCATTTCGGTGCTCGGCCGGGCAACCCAGGGCGTGCGGGTGATGAAGCTCAACGCCGGCGACAAAATCGCCGCGACGGCGGTGTTGTAGAGTAAAAGTGTAGGATATTTAAAAATTTAACCAAACCGATATGCAAACAAAAACAAAAATTGGCGTTTGGGTGCTGGTGGCGGCACTCGCCGCCGCGGGGATGATTTTCGCGGACTCCGCGCAGGCCGCGACGATCACGGACGTGAGTCCGGAAAATATCTGGACCAACCAGGCAAACACCGTCGCCATCACCGGCAGTGGCTTTGACGATACAACAGGAATGACTTTGTTCCGGCACACTGACTATACTCCTGCCGACGAGATCCGAACGGTGGATGTGGACTTCGACGTTTTCAGCGATGACCGCGCCGAGATATATGTGCCGGCTGGATTGCGCACTGGCTGGTACGATCTCTGGGTCGCTGGAAATGACGGCGGAGGGGAACTCGAAAACGCCCTTTGGATTGGATCGGTCGTCACACCCAGCGTTTCACAGCTGAATTATACCGTCTCGAAAAAAGTCAAACGGACAATCAACCTCACGTTTGACGGAGTCGTGCTTGGGAAAAAAGCGGCTTGGGCAACCGTGAAACTCAACGGACGCAAAGTGAAGGTGAAGCGAGTGAGCAAAAACGGCAACAGTTCAACGGTCGTGATCGAAGTGAAATACGGCAGATGGGCGCGGGGATCATATAATGTGAACTTGAAGTATAAAAATCGCGTGCGGGAAGAAATAGACAGCGGGGACGACGTGAGATACCGCTGGCGCTGGGACAGCGACGATATCACTTATGAAAATGTTTTGGAGATAATATAACGTGACGATTGGCAGGTTGACTCTTTTCCAGATCTCCGTTTTTCGTTGTTTTTTTGACAAACAAGCCAAAAAGTGATAGAATAACATTAAGACGGGTGGAAAGCCCGCCTTTTTGTTTTCTTTTGTGCCAAAAAGCGCGAAATATACTTTATTTATAATAAAAAAATGAAAAAACAAACAACAAGAGTTATTGAAGACGCAGGAATTATTCTGATTTGCGCAATTTTCTTGTTTCTCTGCGTCAGTACGGCCAAAGCCGAGCCGAAGGCGGTCATGCAGGCAGCTCAAAAAGGTGAAGGTGTCTTTGGTTTCTCCGTGGGATACGGCGTTCAGCCCTACCCAATCCCTCAATTTACCATGCCTTCAGTTCAGCAGAACGAAAATCCATCTTTTTGGGAACGCTTCATAGATTGGACGGGCTTTAGTGATTTTGGTCGAGGCACAACAAGAATAGACAAAAACGGGACAAGAATCGACACGTTGAAAGTCGACGGATATATCATAGAAGATCAATTTAATTTAGAAGGCGGAAATTTTGTCTTGTCGGAAAGCAAGGTAAATGGAAGAGGCCTAGATTATCTAGCAAGATACGGCGATGACGGCAAATTGATATATCAAAGTGTCACTCAGCCGGATAAATCGGTTTTTGAGTACAGCGCAGCAATGCCTAACAGCATCACTTCATACTTTAAGTCGCCCGACGGCATAACAATATCGAGAACCATGGATTCGGAAAAGGGAATCACCGAGACGGCTGTATATATGGAAAAAGGCCCGGTGAGTTCTCAAATAACCCGGGTAAATTCAGACAATGAGATAATTTTTTCAAAAGAACGAAAAACTGACGAGACAACGACTGTTACATTCCCGGATCCAAGTGGTAACGGCAACACGGTAAAAAATGTCTGGAGCGGCGACAGACTTGTCTCAACCATCGAATATGACGACAGCGGAAGGGTTGTAGGTGGAAAAATTTCTCCGAAGGAGGACGACCCGGGGGCTCTAGCCGCAAAACTCGGGCAATCCATACAGGAAAAAGAAACAGAACCCTCAAAATTCGAACCGCTGGTTGATTCATATTCAAGTGAAAAAAATGATTTAGATTCAAGTGGAAAAAGTAGCGTATCAAAATATGTTTCTGAAGGTATAGATTCCGAAGTTGGGCAAGAAATGTCTGACCAGTATGGAAAAACAAGCGACGGAAAAGACGTTTTCCAGGGTAGCGACGGGACTTGGTACGATGGAAATGGAAATGTATATAATGGAAAAGATGAGCGGTATTTACTGAAAGAGCCCGGCAATACGGAGCTTAGCGGAGGAACCTCCCAAACAATCGATTCCGAAGCCAACGGGATCAATCCCGGGCAGACAGATCGGTGGGAATGGACCGACAGCGACGGAAAAATTGGCAGCACGCGAGTTACAACCCTGGATGACGGAAGTCAAAGGGTAGTTGATCAATATCCTGATGGAACCGTGAAAGAGAGAATTGAAAAACGAAATGAAGACGGATCAACGGATATTATGTTTCTTCGTATAATATAAACGAAGTCCCGGATGCCATGGGTGGCGGAGGAGATTACAAAGCTCCGGATCCAACCAAAGGAGGAATCTCCAGCGACAATTATTCGGGGGTAAATTATAATCCTGACAATGATTTTGCTTCGAATAACTCATCTTCCCAAAATTTTCCAACTGGAAACAACGACGATCCGTGGGGAGCTTCAAAGATTGCCTATCAATTTGAAGGGCAGCAACAAGACAATTTCGGGAACGGCAATGGAGAGGATAACTCTGATAGCCCGGCCATGGAAGAATTTCAAAATTTTGCGGAAGGCCAGAATAAAAACGCTTCAGGCGTCATTGGCCAAGAAATTCCTAGCAATTCGGAAGAGGATGAAAATTCCGCGTGGGATAGCTTCAAGGATTGGGTGTCAGGCCAAAAAGAGAATACTGACAGAGAGACAGGAAACAGTACTGAATCAAGCGGCTCGAATGTCGAATCTGTTTCAGAGGAATCGAAAGTCGCGGAAGACAATCAGGAAAACAGTTCGGCTTGGGGTGACTTCAAAAACTGGCTGTCCGATCAATACGATGAGCATTTCGGCAACGAAAAAGATGACGCGTCGCCTGAAAACGAACCGATTCCGGTGAATGAAACGAGCAATGGCAACTCCTGGCAAAATAATTACCAAAGTGAGGAAAGCACCGGGTATCAGTTTCCTGAACCATCCAATGATCCAGGGCAATATTTTCAAGGGGAAAGCAATCAGAATAGTGCGTCCCCATACTTTGATTCCAGCGGAGGATACTACAGTGAACCTTCCCAGGACTACGATTACGGTGCACCCCAATATGATTCCGGCGGAGGATATTATGACTACGGAGGCGGGTATGAGGAATACTAATCTGAATCCAAAGGATTTTACACAAAAACGGACCTTTTAACAAGAGGTTCGTTTTTTGTTTGTTGATTTTTCATAATTGTTGTAAAATTCCCAATAGAGAAAACTTCGGATCGCCTCTTCGGCCCGCCTAGACTCTCGCCTCGATTCGGCGAAGCGGGCGGCGAGGCTGGCGGGCAAGCAAAAACAAACATGAGAAAATACATACATATCTTTGCCTCTTTTTTTCTCCTACTTTCGCTGGTCTTTTTTTCCGGTTGCAGTTTGTTCAAGACCCAGCGGACAACCTATCAAGTAAAACTTGAGGTGTGGGGACTCTTTGACGACTCGGACACTTTCTCCAAGGCAATCAGCGAATACCGGAAAAGAAATCTGCGGGTGGCGAACATAGAATACAAAAAGCTCGAGGTCGAATCGTACGAAACTGAACTTCGCGACGCGCTGGCTTCCGGGAAAGGACCGGACATATTTTTGATTCACAACAGCTGGATGACCAAGCACCGCGACAAGCTTTCTCCCGCTCCCGACACGGTGCTGGGCGCCAAACAAGTTCAGGATCTTTTTGCCGACGTGGTCACAAAAGATTTTGTAAAAGACGGAAAAGTCTGCGCTCTCCCTCTTTCGGTTGACTCACTGGCTCTCTATTTCAACCGCGATTATCTAAACCAGGCTGGAATTTCAACGCCTCCCCGCACCTGGGCGGAGTTTGACGCGGCTGTCTCAAGACTCACGAGGATTGATTCCTTCGGCAACATTGTGCTCTCGGGCGCGGCGATGGGCGCTTCGAGCGAAGCGAGCGCCGGCGAAGGGAAAATCAATCGGGCGACGGATATTCTCACTCTTCTTATGATGCAGGCCGGGGCGGAAATGTATGACTATACCAATAATCTTGCCAGCTTTGCCAAATTCACTCCGGGGACGCTCCAGAGCGAATCGCGCATTCCTCCCGGGCAGTCGGCTCTTCAGTACTACACAAAGTTTTCCAATTCCAGCAGTAAAACGTACTCATGGAACTCAACGATGCACAACTCGGTGGACAGTTTCATTGAAGGCAAAACGGCAATGATGCTCAACTACTCCTGGCTTATCCCCAAAATTCAATCCAAGGCTCCTAAGCTGAACCTCGGAATTTCGCCGGTTCCCCAAAACATTGACAATGAAGGACGGGGCGTGAATATGAATTTCGCCAACTACTGGGGATTTGCGGTTTCCAAAAATAAATCCGGGGAAACGGAAGGCACGGTGGAAAAAGTTAGTGTTCCGGCGACGAATGACCAGAGGATTTTTGAGGCTTGGCAGTTTATTCGCTACCTCACAATGCCGCCGGCCGCGAGCCAGAATTTGCCTCAAGCTGCTTCCAGCGAGGAAGCGGCCAGGTATGACCCGGCAGCGGAATATGCTACAACTCAAAAAAAGCCGGCTGCCCGGCGGGACCTCATCGGTGCCCAAGCCAACGACACACTGCTGGCCCCTTTTGCTCAAGGAGATATGATTGCTCGGTCTTGGCCCCAGCCGGATGACTTGGCGGTGGAAAAAATATTCAACGATATGATCGACAGCGTAACGCTCAAAAGCGGCGAACCCCGCGCGGCGCTGGAACAAGCCCAAAACGCGGTGAATTTGCTTTTGGGGAAGAAGTAAACAGGGATGTTTTTAGGTGCCCGGCCAAAAACCAATTGTATGAGAAATGGCGAAAAGAAAACACGGCGAATTCTAAAGAGTTTTTTTTGCGTGTCGGTTTTCACCGCAATATTTTTTTTCGCCGCTAGCGGAGTTTTGGCTTATAACGTTGGAGACAGGTGTAGTAGCGATAAGAATGCCACTTGCCAGAAACAGGAAGGTGGAATCATTAGCGGTGTGTTCAGCGGAAGTTGTCCTTCCGGATACAGACATGCCAGCTCCTTAACTTCCAATTTTGCCGATTGCGGATCCGGAATGGTATGTTGCATTTCTGACAGCAGTATCAAAGACCAAAATTACCAAACACCCAGTGATCCATCGGTGTACAGCAAGAGCGACTCCTCTGCCTCCGCCGTCTCCTCCAGCGATCCGGGCGGACTCGTTCCCTGTGACAATTGCACTCTCTGCCATATTGTCATCGGTTTCAAAAGAATCTATGAATTTTTTCTGAAGCTCCTTTTTGTAGCGACGATGCTGGCTATCACCGTTTCCGGAGTTTTCTATATGGTCTCGGCCGGGAGCAAAACGCTCACTGAAATGGCCAAAAAAGCGCTCACTTATTCCCTTACCGCTTTTGTGATCGGAATGGCGGGGTGGATTATCATCAACACGATGATGACGGCCCTCGGCTACCAGCATCCTTACGGCGGCCGGTGGTGGGAATTCACTTGCGACACGACTCCTTCCAAAGGGCCGGTATCGAGCGGGCGGACAATCACCGGCTCGGGCGGAGGCGGAGTTGCCCCAGGTGATGGAACTTGTGGAGGGGTTTCAGTCGCTCAAAATTCAGGTCAGTGCAACTCGGCTTCTAAAGAACTTGAGAACACATTAGCTTGTGTTAAGAATAGAGTTTCAGGCATATCTTCTTCGAAAAATAGCTTTGAGGCCGTATATTTTTTGATGGGCGCAGCTCAAGCAGCCTCCTCTCTGTCAATTTTAAGTCTTGGTCAAAATCAGAATAATGGCAATTGGCAGGCTTGCGTGGGCGAAAATTGGAATTCGAGTAATTGTCCCCATGTTAAGTATTCTTGTCATTACGGAGGCAGGAATTGTCAGGGTCAAATAAATGCGGCGGATCTGACAGGGAGTAATTTGAGTAGCATCGCCGCGGCGGCTAAAGAATGCAATTCCACCGGGACTGTTCTCTTTGGAGACGAAGATCACAAGAATCATGTTCATGTAAGTGTCAATAACGCTGCTTGTGGTTGCCGATGAGAATTTAAGTTATTCTATGAATAAAAGCACGAAAATTATAATAGCCGTAGTTTCGTTGTTTCTTGTTGTTTTTGTGGTTCTCTATTTGCTCAATTCTGCAAGAAGAGAAAATGTTGCTCCGCCTGCAGGTCAGTCCCAGAGTTACATACCAGATCTTCCAGATGAAAATCTTATTAGAATCGCTGATGATAAAAGTTCTGATGAGATAAGAAACAATGTCAGTAATTTATCCGCAGGGCAGCAAATGAATTTTACGGGCAATTTGGATGTTCAGGAATTAAGGCTGGTTAGCGAAGAAAATCAGCCGGTAGACCTGAAAAGTTTTCAAGAAGCACTCGGGCTAAATATAAATTCAGTCATTGAAGGGATGATCGACAGCAGCTTTTATAGCTTGATTTCTTGTCCGAGAAATGACGGCGATTATGATTTGGGGATAATGTTAAACGTTAAACATTTTAGTCAATCTGAAAAAATAAATTTTTCGACTTTATCTGATCAGATAAGTAAAGCAATGAAAGACTGGGAAAAGACAATGCTAAAAGATTTACATCCCTTTCTCTTCCCTCGGGAAAAATTCAGCGAAAGTCAGATCAGTCAGGAGCTTGTATTTCGAGATGGCAAGTACAGATTCGCCAGTATTATTCTTCCCAGCGGCCGGAAAGGTTCGATAAACTATCAGATTTTTGGCGATCCCATGGTCATAGCCACCAGCCCGGAGTGTTTAGATAAAGTTTCCTCGTCTCTTATCGATGAATAGGAATATAAAAAAAAGGTTTATTTTACTAATCGCACTCTATTTCACGGTGGTACTTTTTAACGTTCCCGTAGTCTTCGCCGCCAATGGCGTGGATTGTCAGGCGCGGGGAGGATGGTGCGACAAGGCCTGTCTCACAAAACCCAGTATCGGAGGCTATGATTGCCCGTCTGGTTGGCAGTGTTGCGGCGATCCAAGCCAGGCCGGCCAGATTATTTTCGGCACCGGTCAGGGATCAGGAAATGTTCCGGGCGAAAAAACATCTGTTTTTGACAACCCCCTCGGCCAGAATATGGGAACGGTGGACGCGGTTTTGGCAAGTACCTCCGGATATCTCAATGCGGTGGCGGGAACAATCGCGATAATTTTCGTGCTTGTCGGGTCGGCCTTTTACATCGTGGCGGGTTTCGGAAAGAAGGAAATGGCGGAGCTCGGCAAAAAAATGATTGTCGTCGCCATCGGCGGCTTCGCGGTGGTCGTGGCTGCTCCTGCCATCTGGCTGGAGATAAAAAACATTCTAGGAGGAGGTAGCCCGGAACAGTTGGTACAAACATCGCCCACGGTGACAATCGTAACGAGAACATTAAGAGGCTTTCTTTATTTGGTGGGACTTTACGCGATATTGGGATTTCTTATTGGCGGAATTGCTTATCTTATCTCTTTTGGGGACGAAAAAAGGATGGATCGAGCGAAGGCGATTCTTAAATTCGTAATTATCGGATCACTATTTGCAGTTGGAGCGCTAGTACTCGCGAGTCAAATTGCTCAACTATTAGGGGGATGATATGAAAAAATCATTTTTTATGGCTTTTATAACCCTTATATTTTTAATATCGCTTTATGCAAGAGCTGTTTTTGCAGCCGAACCTCCCATCACCAATCCCATCTCCGCCGAATCTTTCAGCCAGCTCTTCGGGCAAATGATGAACTATTTTCGAACGATCGCCGGAACAATAGCAGTTCTCTTTATTATAATCGGGGGTGTAATGTACATGGTTTCGGGTGCTAACAAAACCGTGACGGAGAGAGCCAAAAAGACCATAATATTTGCCATTGTGGGACTTGTGATTGTTATAGCCGCTCCCTTGTTTCTTTCCGATATTCAATTGGTACTGAAAGGCAGTGGCGGCAGAGGAACCTCGGCCCTTCTAGTAGTGGCTATAAATGTTCTGCGTGTCCTTTTGGCAAGTGTTGGAATTTTTGGTATAATTGGATTGTTGAACGGCGCGGTTATATTGTTTATTTCCTCTGGCGACGAAAAGACGATTGACATGGGCAAGACGGCCATCAAATACTCGCTTATCGCCATTGCTCTCGCAACCGGATCACTGGTGCTTGTCAAGGCAATCGCGGGAATAATTACTGGTTAGAATGTATTTTCCAGTTATTTTTGAGAATTATTAAGGATGAAAATGAAAATAAAAAAGACTCTGGTAGTTATCTCTTTCTGTTTTTTTCTGCCGCTTTTTGCGCTGGCGGCTGGCGAATCAGCCAGCGCTGGCGATCAGCTTTATTATTCCTTCTCCGTTACTTGGGATTCGGAAAATAATGTGCTTACTTTCGATGGAGGCAAAGATGTTGTGAATCTCACCGAGGAAAATCTTCTCAAGGACACTGGTTCGGGCTCCCAATTTTACGCGAGAGTAATAAATTTTGACAACAAAGCAAAATATTTTTCGAAAGGCAACGCGAAACTTTATCTTGGCCAATGGAAGTTGGAAGGTTCTTCTAAAAAGGGCGAAGTGAAAATAACAGCGCCTTATTTTGCGGACGGAAGCAAAATAGTCATTTTCAAAACCAGTGACAAAAAAGTTGCCTTGGTGATTGATGTTTCAAATCTTGCCAAAACAAAAACGTCTTCGGAAAATGGCGGGGCAGTGAAGGCTAAAAAAAAGACAAATGGTCAATCCCAACCTGCCGGAGTGCAGACGTATCTCATTGGCGGGCACTCCGCAGCCTACTGGTGGACAATAAGGATTGTAATTTCGCTTGTCCTAATTGGGATAGCGGGATATTTTGTTTACCGCTGGCGCAGGAAAAAAGAAGCGGCACGAGCCGGCGATGTGACAAATTTAGTAAAAGGTCAAAAATAATTAGCATAATAGTCTAGATCGGAGGTGAGGAAATGAAAAAAGTAAAATCAGTTATGCGAAAAATTGGAGCGGTTGCTTTGTTTTTTCCTCTGGCAGCTTTGGCGCAGTTCAACCCGCCTTCCGGCACCAATCTTCCCAGTGCTCCAGTTTTCGAGATTATCCGAAAAATAATGCTCTGGGCGCTGGGACTGCTTGGTTTTTTTGCCGTCATCGGGTTCGTGATAAGCGGGATTATGTATCTGGTGGCTGCCGGGGACGAGGAACAGCAGAAAAAAGCCAAAAAAGCGATGTATTATGCCATCACGGGAGTAATTGTCGGACTGGTGGGCTTGGTAGTCATCTATGCCGTCCAGAGGATGCTTGGAGCCCAAACCAGCCAATTCTAAAATTAGCCTATTTTTTCAGCGCTTTTTAAAAGTGTTCAAAAGCGCTGGCTAAAGTTTGCTAATTGATTCTTAGTAAAAATAAAAATGAGAAACAATAAATTTCTGGTAGGGCTGGTAATCTTTTTTCTTCTGGTTGGACTTCCAGCCTTATTTGGAATGACGCAAAATAAAAGTTTCCGTTTCGTGGGGACAAAGTTTGCTTTAGCAGATGATGACGAAGATGGTGGCGACACATACGAGCCGGAGTATTTTGAACCAAGCCCGCCGGAGGATAGCTTTGTTTATAGAGACAATCAGCCAGTTGATAACCCCGAGGCAGGCTTTTATACAGATGTCAAGGATAATATGATAAAAGTCAATGAGGATGGGACCAGACAATATATTTACGAAGACTATAAAAGAGGACTTTACACCCAGGATCCGGAAACGGGAGAGAGGCAATATCTGAACCCGAGTGAGATACCCGCTTATCAAGCCGCGGGCGGTGAATTGCCGGCGGGGGAAGGAAGTGCTTCTGCTGCCATGGCAACAAGCGAGCAAGCTGCAAATTCAAGTTCTAGCGGATTAATTAGCGTACCGCAGGGTGGGGGCGTTTTAGCCACAGCTCAAAAAGGATCTGATGGACAATGGCACTATCTCAATGACGATGGATCTCAAGGGGCTGCGGTGAATTGGTCGCAGGTTTCAAGCGACGCAGCTTCAGGTGTCTCGGGCGGCTGGCAGGCCGGGGATGGTTCCTATTTGACAAGCAGCGGCCAGACTCTGACGAAGAGTCAGGGTTCGACTTATATTCAAAACGCGGATGGGACAAAAACAAATGTCGCCGTTGCCAGCGACGGAAGGATTGTAAATCCATCGACCGGTCAGGTGATTGACAGTATTCCCGGGGCGGGCGGCGCGAGTTCCGGCGGCGGGTTCTGGAACGGGGTTAGCTCCGTCACGGGCGCGATCGGATCGGGCATCGGCTCTGTAATCGGCGGAGTGGGGTCGGCGGTGGGCAGTTTTCTTGGCGGTATTTTCGGGGGAGCTGGCGGCGGAGGCAGTCCGGGCGGTTATTATCCTTCAGGCGGAGGATACCCCGGTTCCGGAGGGGGCTACGGAAGTTACGGCGGACTGGGCGGCGGTTATGGCGGATACGGAGGCAGTTATTATGGAATGGGTATGGGCGGCGGCTGGAATCCGGCCAACTACTTAAGCACCGGACTTCCGGCTGGATCAATTTATCTTATCATTCAGAATTTGATGATGTGGGTGCTGTCCGTTTTTGGATTTATCTGCATCATCGGATTTGTGATCAGCGGGATTATGTATCTCACTGCCGCGGGTGATGACGAACAACAGAAAAAGGCCAAGAAAGCAATGTATTATTCAATTATGGGTGTTATTGTGGGACTGATTGGTTTGGTGATAATCTTTGCGATAAACGCTCTTCTTTGGGGCTCTTCATTTTTCTAATGCTGGCTATAATTCTCAAAATTAAAGTGCAATGAAAACAGGAGAGACAAGAAAAATGTTTTATCTATCCGCGCTGTCCCTCGCTTTCCTGTTTGGTTTGGGTGCTCATGCGGAGGGCGTTAAACTTCCCACCGACGTTGGGCTTCCCTCGGCGAGCATCCCTGTCATTTTAGAGGGTTTAGTAAGATGGTTGCTTTATATCTTTGGCTTTTTGGCTATTATTAGTTTTTTGATTTCGGGAATTCTGTATTTAACCTCCGCGGGAGACGAAGACTCGCAAAAAAAAGCGAAGAATCAGATGCGCTGGTCCATTATTGGAGTTATTGTGGGTCTGGCGGGACTGGTCGCCATCACAGCCATTGACCGATTGCTCCGAGGGGGAGGATGGTTTTAGCTTCCAGTTATCTTTGGCCCTGGGAAATTCCGCAACGCTTACCCCAAGCGTTGCAATTTTTTCTCGGGGGTGATAGAAGTTATAAACTGGGCAGGTGGTGGAACGGAATACACGCATGGCTTAGGACCATGTGCCGCAAGGCGTGAGGGTTCAATTCCCTCCCTGCCCAATGAAAATCATTTTCCAGAACGAAGATTTTATTATCATCGATAAGCCAGCAGGGTTAGCGGTGCATCAGGGCATAAACACCAGCGAATCAACTCTCGTTGATTTTTTGCTCGAAAAGTTTCCGGAAATTAAAAATGTTGGAGATGCACCGGATATTCGTCCGGGGATTGTTCATCGCCTCGACAAGGAAACTTCCGGCGTGATGATTGTCGCCCGGAATCAAAAAACTTTCGATTATCTCAAGAATCTTTTCCGAAATCGCAAAGTCGAGAAAAAATATCTGGCGCTGGTTCACGGGAAACTGAAAGAAAAAGTGGGAAAAATCGAGGGCGAGATGGGAAGGTCAAAAAGGGATTTTCGCCGGCAGTCTTTGGCGCGAGGAAAAATCAAAGTGAGGAAAGAAAGATACTCGCTGACTTACTATAAGGTCAAGAAAGAGTTTGATGATTTTTCACTTCTTGAAGTTTTCCCGAAAACCGGCCGGATGCATCAGATCCGGGTTCATCTCCACGCCATCGGCCACCCGATTGTCGGGGACAAAAAGTACACTTTCAAGAAATACCTGCCTCGCCGGCCCGCTTCGACGCGAGGCAAGCAGGCGGGTAAAAAAGAGAAATATCCAAGGATGTTTCTTCACGCAAGTAAGTTAAGTTTCATCGACCAAAGCGGAAAACCGCGAAAGTTCAAAAGTCCTCCGCCTGAAATATTCCAAAAATTCCTTTCTTGCAAAAACACCTCGCAGTGAGGTGTTTTTCTTTGAGCAAGTGGGCGGAAGCAGCGCGGTTTATAAAGGAAAGTTGTGCTTGCCCCCAAAATCCACCCAGCGCGCACAACACTTTTCTCCCAAATTTAACTACGGACTATGTTTATATTTTCCTTCAACGATTTCCTTCAACTTTTCGTTTGCCTGATCCGCGCGAATAAATTCAACTTGCGGAAATGCTTTGGAAAGTTTGTCTATCGCTTCGTAATAAGCGTCGTTTACTAGAACATACTTTATGCCACTTTCAGATATCATTTTTTTATACTCACCCAATATAATGAAACCTCCAGTATCAGTGGCGGTGCCACCAGCCGATTGCGCACCTTTGGCGTCATCTTTCCTTAGTCTGAGCGGCGCAGTATGAAATGGCCTTTCCGGATCAATTCCTTTTTGCAAAAAATTTAGCAAAGAATCGAGCTGGTTTAATTCGCTTTCTTTTCCTTTTGCTATTCCGTGCGCATCAAAATTTCTTCCTATCTCGGGATCAATTTTAGCCATCATTAAATCAATATTGTAATCCCCAATACCTTTTCCTTTCATTTTTTTACCTGCCTCGTTTTTCATTTCCAAGATATCCTGCTCAGATAAATTTTCACTATGATTCTTTCGCTCTTGATCTTTCCCGTAAGTACTTTTCCACTTTTCAATATCAAAATCTGGTGTCCATTCAGTTTTTGTCAATCTCTTGAAATCTGGTAAAAGATTTTCAACTGTGTCACCGGCTTTCAAAGGTTTTCCGGCTTGAGCCGCCGATAATCTTTCATGATATTCTTGAGTTTTCGCGATTGCGCTTTCCTTAACACCGCTGCCCATCATTTCAAAAACCTTTTTTATTCCTTCAGCTTGTGAACTAGTAGTTTCTTCCGTTTTTTGCCTGGGATGCGCAACTTCTTGATGTTGTTTTTCTAGTCCTAATTTTCCGCGAATTTCGTCAGCTTTCATTTGGTCTTGCTGTTTATGTCCGTGTTCCTTGACTACAAGCGGCAAACGATGCAAAAGATTATTGTATGTTTGCAAATCCTGCGGATTATCAAATTGAAATGCAACGGGCTGATCAGGATTCACGGTTTTTTGCTGGTCGTATAAAGTTCTCATTTTCGAAAGCAAAGTTATTTCACCTCCATGCAAAAGTTGCGCGGGTAAATCGAGTTTTCCTTGAAAATGATCGGCGAGTATTTGCGATGATTGCTCTCTTTCCTGTTGCGCTTTCTGTTGCTCGGGCGTCAGTGTTTTCGGAGTTTCGGCTACTTGTTGTTTTTCTCCAAGACCGCCTTGCTCAACTTTATCAATTGATAATTTTCGAACAAGATTCTCTAATCTTTTTTGATCAAGGACTTTTCCCGGCTTTACATCTTTCAATCCTGGATTGGCTTTGTGCAAATCTTCCAACTGTCCGATGACTTCCAGAGTGTGAGGATCTTTTATCAAGCCTATGTCCATTGTCTTTTTTCCGCTCACATGATCAGCTATCATTTGCGACACTTCAGCTTGAGCCTGCGGGAAAATTGCCTGTTGATCTTTTGATAACGAGGCATATTTTTTGTTAATCTGATCTGTTTCCACTTGTAGCCGCAATTCGTCGGTATTTTTGAGATTTTTGTTTGGGTCTTCGTAATTCATAAGAATTATTTGAAGTTAGCATGAAACTTGTCCAGCAAAAAATAAGCAAAATTTCTCATTTCTCGCTGGTATTCAAAAAGTCGGTGGGCATGAGCGATTTTTTCATTTTCCGAAATATTTTCATCCACCATTTTATAATCTTCTCCGCCGTTGTGAATTCTGAACATATCAGCAAATTCTTCAATCTCAAGTTTCATATCTTCATTATAATGTCCTTCCCGATTTTTATAAAATTCGTCCAGCAATTCTTTAACTCTTTGAAGAAGTTCCTGATTTTTTTTATTCCATTCCTGAAATTCGGGAGTTTCGCCTTGTTGCGAAGCTTCTCTCAAGGCTTCGCCCCAAGCGTCAGCATTATCCTCATGTTTTAATTGTTTAAGAGTCAAGTTATATTTCTCTGCAACGCGCTTGAAAATTTCATTTTGATTCTGAAAGCGTTCTTCCGGTTGATTCGGTTGCTCGATTTGCACCCATGGCGCTCCAAAGCCGCCTTCTTCTTCTCCATAATGACCCTGACATGATTGAGTCGTGTCAAATCCCAACAAATTCAAAGCAACAACTGCCTCTTTAATTTCTTCGTCAATTCCTTTTCCTTCCGCGTCCGCAAATTGATCGATTTCATTTCGTTTTTTTGCAATCGTCTCTTTTATTCTTGCGGCTCTGGCGATATCCTCCTGCGCCGGAAGAATCGGGCTATTTCTTTTTTTCCAAATGATATATACGAGATGCTGATTGTATTCTTCTTTTCTCGGTTCCTTGGCTTTTTCTTCATCCGGTGGAATGGCAATAACGGCAAGCGGGCGAAAATAGCTCATTTTTCTTACTTCGCCTGAATCAGGAATTTCTTTGCGTGCAAGTTCGGGATTGGCAAAAACTGGAGCGAATGCATTCCTGTAAATATATCCTGAACAATTAGTAATAAAAAATCCGTTATCTTTGATATAGTTTCGCAAAACTTCGTAGTTCGAGTGTTCTGAAATTCCTCCAAAACTCAAGAGGTAATCAAATTGTTTTTCCGGTTTTATTAGCTTATCAATTTCTTCGACATTGCCTTTTATATCCGCTTCTTCGTGCGCTAAATCAATTCCCGTAACCTCTGTGTCTTTGCTCTCTATTTGAAGAAACTTTTTCGGTGCGTTGTCACCACAAAAAATATCCAGAATTTTTTTGCCTTTCATTCGCGGTTGAAGCAAAGCCAAGAATTTGTCATGTTCGCTTATTGGCGCACCTTCAATCTTCCACGATTTTGGAATTTCGATATTCTCAATCGGCTGATCATCAGAACCCGGATTATCAAGGATATTAAAAATGCGGTTTTGAATTCCTTGAATCTCACTTACATTTCCAACACTTTCAGTATTTTCCGGCGTTGCAATTTTTTGATTTTCTGTTGTCGGAATCTCCATTCCCATAATTCAATGTTACCCCAATAAAAATGCATAGTCAAAGAAAGCATGGGAGTTCCTATATTGCCGCCAGCGTCCCGCCCAGCCCAACGCTGGCGGCAAGAAGGAATTCCCTTTTTCGTTTTGACTATGCGGTTTTATTGGGGTAATATTGAAGCATGAGTTTAGAAGTTCCAGAAAATATAACACAAGAAAAATACATACAATCAAAATCGTGTAATGGTGATGCAAACCCCAGAAATTCAGATGAAAATCAGGAAGTAATTCAAGAAAAGATTAAAGAAATTGAGTCCTTGAATATAGGACCAGTCCAGCAAGCGGAATTAATTCTAGTTTTATTAGGTGCAAAAAAAGCAACTAATCTTTCCTTGTATCAATGGAACGATACACCAGAAAAGATAAAGGCGACATTGGTTGATAAGTGCCAGATATATTTAGCAGAAATAAAAGGAGAAAAAAACAATGCAAAAGTCCTCGCGGAATACGCCGCTGCACTCGACAAAGAAACTGCAGAAAGATTAGCAAATCTCGATCCAAGTAAAGACCATAAAGAGTTTGGAGAACTTATGAGTTTTCCGCAGAGTGCGATTGAGGCGTTTGATACTCCAAAGGTATTAGAAAGGGAGAATTATCCGAATATGAGCGGGATAATTTTTCACTTCTCTCTTTCGAAAGATAACTGGCAAGAAGAAATGAAAGTGTTGAAAAATTGGAGCGAACTTATTCGAACATATTCTCCGCGATTATATGAAGAATTGCAGGGAAACCAAGAATAAAAAATGGATAATGAAAAGCCAAAATTACAAATTGACGATTCCAACGAAAGAAAACCTGTAATTTCTCCGAAATCTGATGATTTACCCAACAAAGGCCCTGTACGAGAATGGAATCTTTGGGAACCAAGAATGCGTAAAGGCTCCGACGGGCAAATGATAGAAACTGGTGTGTGTGCTCCTGACGGAAATTATTACCAATTGCAAGATGGTGAAAGATTTGTTATTCGCGATAAAACAAAAGACGGCGATTACGAAGCCGTTGTTATTGATTCACAAGGTCAAGAGAGATTTTTAAGAAAAAGTCTCGCGCGAAGAAAAGCCGACCAAGAACAAACTGACAATAATAAAATGAAAGAATTGAGAGGACAGTTAGGATTGGAACACAAAGATACGGAAGGTCAGCCGAACTTGTCCAGGGCGATTTTTGAAAATGTTTATGACCAAATCAAACCACAACTCGGTCAAAATGCTGAAAAAGCTGCGAAGAATTTTATTAATGACCTAGAAAAAGGTCAAAATTATCACCTCGAAAAAATTGACGAAAATTCTCCTGTCGATCAGTCATTGGAAAAAATATGGACTGAGGGAATAGCAGTCAATCTTAGACGCTGGTCAGCTGATCAAAAGGAATTTGAAAAAAGAAAAGGAATCTATACCGAACAATACCTTAAATTGAAAGAACATGTCGAAAATGCAATCAATTCAGGAGATGTTGAACCCTATGTCGCTAAAGTATTTTTGGAAAATCTGCGTGTTCTAAAGTCGAGTATTCATTACAACGCCATTGTTAGAAATGCTGAAGAAATGAGCGAGGCTGCCCAGAAAAAATACCGAACTGCTTTTGAAGATATATATTCCGACTATGGTGAAGATAAGGTTATTGAAAAAGGAGGTTTTTTTCACTTTAATCGAAAAGAAAATAAAGGTGCAAAAGTAAAAAATAGGTTTTATTTAGGTGCTGATTTATCCGGTTCTCCCGATAATCTCATCAATGCCTGGAAAGACGCGCTTGCAGAAACAGGCCTGCAAGATAAAATTTACTTTAAATTATTGGGACAATTAGCCAAGCGCCACGAAACAATTATAGTTTACCAGACAGAAAACGTTTCGGACGAAGATATGGGAAAAGTCATGGGAGCGTTCGACAAGAAATGTCCTCAAGAAGCTCGCGCAAAGAAAAATATGCCAACTGGTGCACCACTCGCGCGAGGAATCAGTTATGCACCGGAGCCGAAGAATATAAATGAGCTATTTAAAGCCATGAATCTAAAGGAGGCCGATTTCAAAGATGAACATATCACAATTTCTTATAACAATATGATTTCTGGTTTAACTGAATTGTCTTTTGAATTGGCGTATAAAGATTTTGTTTCTACCGAAAATAGAAAGCCAATGCCAAAAGATTTGAAAAGCGGTGCAACTAAATATTTTGAGCAATTAATCAGATTGGCTGGAATAAATCCTGAAACAATGGTACCGTATTCTCAAGGAGGCAAATTGCCGGAATGGGCAGAGCGAATGACACGCGAATAGTAAAGGGAGTAATGTGTTGTGCGCGGATGGGTCGGGATGGGCCCAGCACAACCTACCTTTATATACCGCGCTGCTTCCGCCTTCGCTTGCGCGAAGTTCAAAATCCGCAAAATTTTCCTTTCATTTTTTTCAGAAATACGCCCGCCCGCAAAAAAGAAAAAGAGTGAAAAATTTTTCGGAATTTTGAAGCCAGTTACAAACTGGCGCGGAAGCAGGCGCATACGAAAGCAGAACCAAAGGTTTTTTTGGAAAAAGGTTCGAGCTTGGTTGTAAATATGCTCACCTAAAAACAACGCTTTATATAAGCGTTGTTTTTAGGTGAGCGAGCGAGCGGAATCGAACCGCCGTATCTAGCTTGGCAAGCTAGCGCACTAACCACTGTGCTACGCTCGCTTCTGGTGCCGAGGGAGAGAATCGAACTCTCGACACAAGGATTTTCCTTGCTGCTGACTTGGATTTCTCCAAGAGTCGGACTATTTCATCTTCCCACTTTTCTGAAAAGTGGGGAGTCGGGCGCTCGCGCGGGATTATTGTTGGGACTCACCCGCTAGTCTCTACACCTGCCTCCGCTAAAGCTATGACAGGCAAGCCTTCTAAAATTGGCTTGCTTGCAATCTATAGCCTCCCGGCGGAGGGTTGGCTCGAGATTGCCGTACTCCGATATCGATCGGAGTTTAGGTTTCCTCGAATTCACCCGATTTTTCTTTTCCGCATTGCTGCGGAATGGACCGAAAACCAGTCCTCTGCTCTACCACTGAGCTACCTCGGCTTATTTATTAATTTTTGGGCGCGAGAGGACTCGAACCTCTGACCCTCTGTTTGTAAGACAGATGCTCTAACCAACTGAGCTACGCGCCCGTTGCCGGTGCCGTGGGGGAGACTCACCCGCCAAAATTTGCTTCGCGAAATTAAGGCGGGTAAAAATTCCCATCATGAATTTCTAGAATTTCCGTGGGGATAGAGAGACTCGAACTCTCACGCAAATTCTAGAAATTCATGATGGGAATTTTTACCCGCCTTAATTTCGCGAAGCAAATTTTG
>Ga0233423_10000083_pt1 | contig 56949 bp, 53 predicted proteins | sample Watercolumn_Mata_FD_180713 | JGI IMG/M metagenome (GOLD analysis project Ga0233423, IMG submission 180713) | Freshwater microbial communities from Lake Matano, South Sulawesi, Indonesia - Watercolumn_Matano_2014_112_MG | ecosystem: Environmental > Aquatic > Freshwater > Lake | place: Indonesia... | reverse complement strand
CAGCACTGGAAAATAATAAATGACCTTAAAACACTATCGACTATCGACTATCGACTATCGACTGCTTTATTCGGCGACCATGTAACTTCCCTTCCCGAAGAATCCTTTCAGAATTCCGCAGTAGATTTTGTTCTCACCGGCGGAGATTATGATTTCTTATTATTAAATTTATGTAACGTTATAGAAAAATTACGAGTTACGAGTTACCTGCCTGTCCGGCAGGCAGGCGAGTTACGAGTTACGGATTTAGAACCCGGCATCTACTACCGTGAAAACGGACAAGTCAAGAACACCGGCAATTTCCAGCTCAACCACGATTTAAACTCAGTCCCCTTTATTGACCGTGAACTCACCAAATGGCAACTCTATGCCTATGAGAATGGTAATTATAAGAGAACCCCCGGAACATACATTATGTCTGGCCGGGACTGCTGGTGGGGCAAGTGCAGTTTTTGCTCCTGGCCGCAGATGTATCCGCAGTTCCGCGTACGCAGCGTGCAAAACGTCCTTGATGAGATTGAAATGCTTATCGGGGAATATAAAATCCACGAAATAATGGACGATACAGGATGTTTCCCTGCGGGAGACTGGCTCAGGGATTTCTGTAAGGCCATGGTTAAACGCGGGATTAATAAAAAAATCTATTTTGACTGCAATGCGCGCTTTGGCGCATTATCTTACGAAGATTTTGTTTTGATGAAGAAGGCAAATTTCCGTTTGCTTCTTTTCGGATTAGAATCAGCGAACCAGAAGACATTGGATAGAATAAATAAGAATCTAAAAGCCGAAAGGATTATCGAGGATTGTAAATCCGCTACTAGGGCAGGCTTATTCCCGCACATAACCGTAATGTTCGGTTATCCCTGGGAAGATTACAGCGATGCTTTGAATACCCTTAGACTCGGCAGATGGCTGCTTAAGAAAGGATACGCATATACTATGCAGGCAACTGTGGTGATTCCTTATCCGGGAACGCCTCTTTTTGAGGAATGCAGGCAGAAAGGCCAGCTTAAGACGCTTGATTGGGAAGATTATGATATGAAGCAACCCGTAATGCAGACGCAAATACCAGATGAGAAACTTATGGCATTGGTTCAGGGGATGTATAAAATTTCTTTCCAGCCCCAGTTTTTATTTCGTAAGATTTTTTCCGTAAGGGACGCCGACGATTTAAAATATTCCCTACGCGCGGCAAAAAAGGTAATGGGGCACATTTTTGATTTTAAAATATGAAATACAGATACTCTGTGAATAACGATAACCACCTACTCATAAAATTACCCAAGACAAAAGAATCTCTGTGTGTTAGAGGAAGATTTGATATAGATAAAAATAATCGGCTCACCTATTGGCTAAACGAACCTTCTTCCTGGCGCAGGGTTTACTCCCTGCCCGGTAAGATTATTTTTAAAGGCAACTGGCAGTTGAATAACAATTATGACCTGGAATTAGTCCTGGATAAGACCGAAAGGCAATTTGAGGACGATATCCTGACAATCAAGGGGAATATTATTTCAACTGACAGGGACATTCTTGCCTTTGAAGCAAAAACCTACGATGAGAAAGGGCTTTTACACATCCGGATACTGAAACTCTCTGTTACTTGGTTAACCGATGAAACAAACCGTTTGAGTTTTATTGTAAAGAAACGGCCTCCTGATATATTAACTCTCGAGGGAGATTGGCAGATAAATGATAACCAGCAGATAATCTATACATACGAAAAGGTCGAACTAAAAACAAAAACCAAGGTCTCCAATACCTTAACCTTTGCAGGTTTCTGGCAAATCAGCAAGGTAAATAAACTGACCTATATCCTTAAACACGCCCCGGATTCCAGATTTGATTTCCGCGTCCAGATAGAAACGCCTAATATCTATCCGCAGGCAGGCGTGATAAAATACCGGCTGGGAGTAGGTATAAGGGAGGCTAAAAAAGAAAAGATTATTTCTCTTTACGGAGCGTGGAAATTCAGCCGCAAATTGGGCTTAATATTCCAGATGGATTATGGCAAGCACGGGATTTGCGGGATTGAATTTAGCGCGGATGTTTCTTTTGATAAGAAAAACGCAGTCACCTTCTGTCTCAAAAACAAAATAGGCGAACCATTGGGCCTCAGCGTTATATTTACGCGTAAGTTTCTGAAGGCGCTTGATGCCGAGGCATTTTTACGTTTAAAGGAATCCTGCGCAGAGTCCAGGATAGATGCAGGGGTGCGTGTACCATTTTAAGGAGGGCGGGTATTATGAAAGGGATAATTTTAGCCGGAGGTAAAGCCACAAGGTTATATCCGATTACAAAAGGGGTCTGCAAACAGCTGCTTCCAGTATATGATAAACCCATGGTTTATTATCCGCTATCGGTTTTGATGCTTGCAGGGATAAGGGATATCCTGGTGATTACAACCCCTAAAGACATAGACAGGTTTAAAGAGGCTTTAGGAAACGGCAGGGATTTAGGCATAAGGCTTTCTTACGCTGTCCAGGATGAGCCAAAGGGGATTGCCCAGAGTTTTATAATAGGCGAAAAATTTATCGGAGAAGACAGCGTTTCGCTTATCCTGGGGGATAACATATTTTACGGGAATAACTTAGCCGAATTTTTTAAGGGGGCATCCTCTTTGAAACAGGGAGCGGTTATCTTTGGTTACTATGTGAAAGACCCCCAGAGGTACGGGGTTATAGAATTTGATAAGAATTGCAATGTCCTTTCCATTGAAGAAAAACCCAAAAGGCCGAAATCCAACTGGGTAGTGACCGGCCTTTATTTTTATGATAACAGTGTGGTTGAAATCGCAAAGAAACTTAAACCATCAGCAAGGGGGGAGCTGGAGATTACTGATGTGAATAATGAATACCTGAAGAGAGGCAAAATAAAGGTTGAATTACTAGGCCGCGGCTATGCCTGGCTAGATACAGGCACGCACGATTCTTTGATAGACGCCGCATTATTTATTAAGACTATAGAAGAGAGGCAGGGATTAAAAATAGGCTGCATAGAGGAGGTTGCTTACAGGATGGGGTATATAAATAAAACGCAATTGCAGAAGCTGGCAGAAGGTATGAATACCGGCTATGGCAACTACCTTAAAGGGATATGTAAAGATGACTAATAAAATCCTTATACTCGGCAGGGGCTTTATCGGTAACAGGTTGCAGGAAGAATTAGGCTGCAGGCTTTCTGATAGAAAAATTCATTCTTACCAGGATGCGGAAGAAGAGATTAAAAGATTCAGGCCAGAAGTTATCATTAATTGCATCGGACACATCGGAATGAACGTTGATGATTGCGAAAAAGATTTAGATAAGAGTTTAACCGCAAATACGTTTGTCCCCGTTATCCTGGCTGAGGCAGCGTTACGCCAGAATGTCAGGCTTGTGCATATAAGCAGCGGGTGCATTTATCATTATGATTACTCCAAAGATTCTCCGATAGATGAGAATAAGATACCGGATTTTTTTGAGCTTTTTTATAGCCGCACAAAGATATACGCTGAGCGGGCGTTATCCGTATTATCTAAAAAATACCCGATTTTAATTGTCAGGTTGCGCGTGCCGCTCGATAAACGTCCCCATCCGAGAAACCTTCTCACCAAGCTGATTAATTATAAAAAAGTCATTGATATCCCCAACTCAGTTACCTATATCCCGGATTTTATCAACGCGCTTTCGCATCTAATTAAAATAGATACGCGGGGGATTTACAACATAGTAAATAGGGGGGGCTTAAGGTACCAGGAGCTAATGGAGATATATAAGAGATATGCCCCCGGCTTTAAATATGAACTAATAGAGTTAAAGAAATTGAACCGGGTCCGGACTAACCTTATCCTCTCTACGGATAAATTAGAGCAGAGCGGCTTTAAGGTAAGGAGTATTCAGGAGGTATTGGAAGAATGCGTCCGCGAATATGTAAATCACCTCTAAACAGAGCCCCCTTGCAATATTTCAATAAGATTTCATTTGACAAAATTTAATTGTATGCTAGCATATGTTCAAGGTTTGAACAGATGAATAACCACAAAAACGATATTCTAAACCACGAAAAAATCCTCTATGTTCTCAAGGAGTTAGAGCAAAATCCTCAGACTACCCAGCGCGACCTCGCTCAGAAATTAGAAGTTAGCCTTGGCAAAATAAACTTCTTCTTGAATGCCCTTATAGAAAAGGGGATAATCGAAGCCAAAAACTTCAAAAATTCCAAAAACAAACTCGCCTATATGTACTTACTTACACCCCACGGTATAAAGACAAAATTTGAACTTACCCACAAATTCTTCATTTGGAAAACTCAAGAGTACGAAAGATTAAAGAAAGAATTAGAAGATTTTAAAAAAGAGATTTCTCGAGAAACCTCTGGGAGCACGACAATATGAAAAGGGCCCTCATTACCGGCATAACCGGACAGGCCGGCTCTTATTTAGCCGAATATTTATTAAGTCTCGGGTATGAAGTGCACGGCATTATTCGTCGCGCAAGCACGTTTAATACAGAGCGGTTAGAACATATTTATAAAGATATCCATGACCCCAAGACAAGACTCCTTTTGCATTACGGTGATTTAGCTGACGGAGAGCAGGTCTCAAATATTATCTATAATATAAAGCCGGATGAAATTTATCATTTAGGCGCGCAAAGCCATGTGCGGGTAAGTTTTGATATACCCGAATATACCGGTAATATCACAGCCTTAGGCACAGCCAGGATTTTAGAGACCATAAGAAGGAGCGGGAAAAATATAAAGTTCTATCAGGCATCCAGCAGCGAGATGTTTGGCGCATCACCCCCCAAACAAAACGAAGAGACGCCTTTTAAGCCGCGCAGCCCCTATGCATGCGCCAAGGCATACGCTTACTGGATGGTAAAAAATTACCGCGATGGTTACAATCTCTTTGCTTCCAACGGCATACTCTTTAATCACGAGAGTCCCCGCCGCGGAGAAACCTTTGTCACCCGTAAAATTACCCGGGGGGTGGCTGCAATCTTATCCAAAAAACAGAAATATCTTTATCTGGGTAACTTAGAGGCAAAAAGGGATTGGGGTTTTGCGCCTGAGTATGCACAAATTATGTGGAAGATTCTGCAGCAAGCTCGCGCGGAGGATTTTGTCATAGGAACGGGTAAGTCGTTTTCGGTAAAAGATTTTGTTAAAGAGGCATTTAACTATGCCGGTTTAAATTGGAAAAGATATGTCAAGATTGACCCGCGTTATTTTCGGCCAACTGAAGTGGAAAATTTAGTGGCTGACACAGGCAAGGCAAGGAAAAAATTAAACTGGTCTCCCAGGGTCGCCTTCGCCGATTTAGTTAAGATTATGGTTGATGCAGATATGCGCGCTATCGGCCTCAAACCAATAGGCGAGGGGGATAGGGTTTTAAACAATAAGTTCCCTAAGCGGTGGTGGAAGGCGGATTAAAGATGGACCTGTGCACTAAAAAGATAATGATTACCGGAGGCGCTGGTTTTTTAGGCTCCTATATTGTGCGAAAACTAAAAGAGGGGGGATGCAATGATATTTTTGTCCCTGCCATCAAAAATTATAATTTGGTAGAAATGCAGGCGGTAGAAAAGGCTTATCAGGACGCAAAACCAGATATTGTTATACATTTGGCCGCGATTGTAGGAGGGATAGGGGCGAACCAGCGAAATCCCGGGGATTTTTTTTATGATAATTTAATGATGGGCGTTCAGATGATGGAAATAGGCAGGCAAAGAGGAATAGAAAAATTTGTCGCTCTTGGGACCATATGCTGTTATCCAAAATTTACTCCTGTCCCGTTTAAGGAGGAGAGTCTGTGGGACGGGTATCCCGAAGAGACCAATGCGCCGTATGGTTTGGCCAAAAAGATGCTTTTGGTGCAATCTCAAGCCTATCGTCAACAGTACGGGTTTAATTCCATATTCCTTATGCCGGTGAACTTGTATGGCCCGGCCGATAATTTTAAGCCCGGCTCAAGCCATGTAATCCCCGCCCTTATTAAAAAATGCTTTGATGCGATTAAGCAGGGCGCAAAAGAAATCGTTGTCTGGGGGACAGGAAAACCGACTAGGGAATTCCTCTATGTGGAAGACGCTGCGGAGGCAATTTTATTAGCTACAGAAAAATATGATAAATCTGAACCCGTAAACATAGGCGCGGGTTTTGAAATATCTATAAAAGACCTGGCCGGATTAATTGTCAAGCTCACGGGATTCAGGGGCAAGATTACCTGGGATACCTCAAAACCCGATGGCCAACCCAGGAGGATGCTGGATACCGGCAAAGCTTTCAGAGAATTCGGATTTAAGGCAGAAACTGATTTCCAGGACGGGCTTAAAAAAACCATAGAATGGTATAAAAAGAATATGCTATGAATTCCGAAACCACCGCTAAAAATTTAGTAATCATAAGGCCTCAAAGGGGATGGTTAAGCATAGGACTTAGGGAGTTGTGGGATTACAGGGAGTTGGTCTATTTCTTCGTGTGGAGGGATATAAAAGTAAGATATAAACAGACTACTGTAGGGGTCCTCTGGGTAGTATTCCAGCCCCTCGCAGCAATGCTCATTTTTACTCTTTTCTTCGGCAGGTTCGCCAAAATGCCTTCGGATAATATCCCATATCCGGTATTTGTTTACGTCGGTCTTATCTTGTGGAACTATTTTGCATTCAGCCTTTCCCACGCCAGCGAGAGTATGGTCAGCAATGCCAATATCATACAAAAGATATATTTCCCCAGGCTGATTATCCCTGTTGCCTCATCATTGATCGGATTGATAGATTTTTTTATCGCCTCGCTTATACTTCTGGGACTGATGCTTTATTATCATTTTACGCCCACCATAAAGATTGTTCTTTACCTGCCGCCTTTGCTTTTGGTGAGTTTTTTAAGTTCTGTCGGCCTAGGCTGCTTCTTTGCTTCGGTCAATGTTAAATACAGGGACGTCCGCTATGTTATACCGTTTTTTATCCAGATGCTGATGTTCCTTACTCCGGTCATCTATCCTATCAGTATGTTAGGAGATAAGTATAAATGGCTCCTTTCCCTTAACCCCATGTCCGGAGTAATTGAGTCTGCCAGAAAGGTAGTTTTCGGAAACGGAACGATTAATTGGCACTTTTTATTCTTTTCATTCATCATCAGTATAGTTCTGTTTGCATTCGGAATAATTTATTTTAGAAGAACCGAAGGTTATTTTGCGGACCTGATTTAAAGATGTCCAGACCAATCATTGAAGTAAAGGGCTTATCTAAGAAATACAGGATTTCGCACCAGAAATCCTATCTTGCCTTAAGAGATGCGCTCGCTACCTCTTTAAAAAAACCCTTTGCGATTCTGAGGTCTAAAAAAGAAAACTCTTCCTCAAGCGAAGATTTCTGGGCCTTAAGAGATATTTCTTTTGATATAAGGCAGGGCGAAGTAACAGGTATTATCGGCAGAAACGGGGCAGGTAAAACCACGCTGCTTAAAATCCTTTCGCGGATTACGCGTCCCACTAACGGGGAAGTGCGCCTGTGGGGCAGGGTGGGCAGTTTGCTTGAGGTAGGCACAGGTTTTCACGGAGAGCTTACCGGAAGGGAGAATATTTATTTTAACGGCGCTATCTTAGGTATGAGGAAAAAGGAGATAGATAAGAAATTTGATGAGATAGTTGATTTTTCAGGAGTGGAGAAATTCCTGGATACGCCGGTTAAGCGCTTTTCCAGCGGTATGCAGGTAAGGCTTGCCTTTTCAGTCGCAGCGCACCTTGACCCGGAGATTCTTTTAATTGACGAGGTCTTGGCAGTAGGTGATGCCCAATTCCAGAGGAAATGTTTAGGTAAGATGAAAGATATTTCAGGAGGAGGACGCACAATTCTGTTTGTGAGCCACAATATGGCTGCGATCCGTAGCTTATGCAGCCGCACTATTCTACTTGAGAACGGAAGATTACTATTGGATACCGAGACCGAGACAGCTGTTTCTTATTATCTTGAGCAGAATTTAAAAAGCGGCACCATGATTTCGGGTAACGAATTGGAATCAAAAGTAGAGGGGAATATTAATAGAAAGGCTCCTACGGTTCGCTTGAGAGAGATCGCTTTACTTAATGGAGAAGACCAGCTATGCAATTCCTTTAATTCCAGCGAACCCATTAAAATAGCTGTTACCTACGAATGCCTCGCTGAGATAAGCGATTTGGAAATCGTAGTTCAGGTCGTGGACGAAGAAAATCAGCCTATTTTACTATCGCAGAATACAGATGATATCAGGGAAGTAAGCAGTGTTGAGAAAAGAATAGGCGTATACAAATCATTTTGCGTCATTGCGCCTGATACCTTTGGACAAAGGCGCTTTTATATTTCCGTCCACCTGATTAATCCCAGAACAGAGCATCTCATAGTAAGTAAAGTCTTAATGTTTGATGTTGCCTTTGACGGTTATAATCTCCATCGGGGAGAAGGGGGGATTGCCTTTATCAGGCCCCAATTGAGATGGGAGACCGAATATATAAACGATAAAATAAAGGAGAGTTGTTATGATAGATAATAAAGTTATTTTAATTACTGGTGGTACGGGTTCATTTGGACAGAGCTTTACTAAGATAGTCTTAAAGAGATATAGACCCAAAAAACTCATTATTTTTAGCCGAGACGAGATGAAGCAGTATGAGATGAAGCGGGTTTTCAGCGAAGAAAAATATCCAAATATAAGATATTTTGTTGGTGATGTAAGAGATGCCGATAGGCTACACCGGGCTTTTCACGGAGTAGATATTATAATTCATGCCGCGGCTTTAAAAATAGTCCCCACAGCAGAATATAATCCTTTTGAAGTAGTAAAGACCAATATTTTTGGAGCAGAGAATGTTATAAACGTTGCTATAGATAACAATGTCAAAAAAGTCATAGCCCTAAGTACTGACAAGGCAGCAAATCCCGTAAATCTTTATGGCGCAACTAAACTTTGCGCGGAAAAGATGTTTGTGGCGGCAAATAATTACTCACCTTATGATACAAAATTCAGCGTAGTCAGATACGGTAACGTATTCAGTTCCAGGGGCAGTGTCGTTCCGTTTTTTAAAGAATGTAAAAAGGAAGGAACCGTTCCTATTACAGATAAAAGAATGACGCGTTTCTGGATAACTTTAGAGCAGGGCGTAGATTTTGTGCTCAGCTGCATTAAAATAATGAAAGGCGGAGAAATATTTATACCTAAAATCCCCAGTATGAGGATAGTTGACCTGGCAAAAGCCATATGCCCGGATTCCAAACAGAAGATAATCGGAATGAGGCCGGGAGAAAAGTTGCATGAAACACTATTGTCTTCCGACGATGGAATGCATAGTTATGAATTTAAGGACAGGTTTATTGTTTATCCTAAAGTAGTGAGACATAGCCGCAATATAAAAAACGGTAAATACTTAGGTGTTGAGTTTCAGGGATACAGAAGCGATAACAATACGCAATGGTTAAGCGTCCAACATTTAAGAAAATTGGCAAATTTACAAGAAGAATAATATGAAATATATACCTTACGGAAGACATTCTATAGATAATCGCGATATCCGTAACGTAATCAAAATGCTAGCATCGGATTGGATAACACAGGGACCAAGGGTTAAGGAATTCGAGAATGCATTGGCAAAATACTGCAAGGTGAAGTATGCAGTAGCCGTTTCATCCGGAACAGCAGCATTGCATTTAGCCTGCCTTACTGCTGGCCTCAAAAGAGGCGATGAAGCCATTACCTCACCCATTACTTTCTTAGCCACACCCAATTCAGTGCTTTACACAGGAGCCACTCCGGTATTTGCTGATATAGATTATAGGACTGTTAATATTGATCTATGGCAAATAGAAAGAAAGATTACGAAAAAGACAAAAGCAATACTCCCTGTTCATTTTGCCGGTTTGCCGGCCGATATGGAAAAGATTTATAACATAGCCAAAAAAAATCGTCTTATCGTTATTGAAGACGCCTGTCACGCCTTAGGGGCAAAATATAAGGCCGATGGCAAGTGGATTAAGGTCGGTAGCTGCAGGCATTCTGATATGGCTGTTTTCAGTTTTCATCCCGTAAAGATAATTACAACTGGCGAGGGGGGCGCGATAACGACTAACAATAAGCAATTTTATGAAAAATTAAAAGCGCTGAGAAACCACGGCGTGTATAGAGACGCGGCTACGGGAAAAAAAGGCCTCTGGTATTACGAGATGCGTAACCTCGGTTTTAATTACCGGATAACGGATTTTCAGTGCGCCCTCGGCATCTCACAACTTAAAAAAATCAATGCGTTTATAAAGAGGCGTAAGCAGATAGCGCACAGATATAATGAGTTCTTTAAAGACAAGGGAGGGATAACCGTGCCGTTTATTGACGATAATGCTTCTTCTTCCTGGCATCTGTATGCGCTCAAAGTCAATTACAGATATTTTGGTGTATCAAGAACGCAATTGATGCACGCCTTAATGCAGCATAACATAGGAACGCAGGTGCATTATATACCTGTTTACAGGCAGCCTTTTTATAAAGCTCGATTTCATCTAGACAGAAGTGATTTCCCTCAATCCGAATCTTACTATGAGCGCGCATTATCCATTCCCATATTTGCGGCTCTTGCGGATAATCAGATAGATTATATTATCCATCGGTTTAGAGCCTTAATTGGCCGGTTAAAAAAATGACAGATCTTCAGTTCATCGCTGAAGTCTCAAGCAATCATAATAAAGACCTTAATCGCTGCCGGCGTTTTATTGAGGTTGCCGCAGAGCTCGGCTGCAGCGCAGTAAAATTCCAGTTATTTAAGATAGAGAGGCTTTTTGCGCCCGAGGCGTTGAGCAGCAATGAAACCTTTCGCAAAAGAAAAGAATGGGAACTCCCTTTGGAATTTATCCCGGTATTATCCCAGGAATGCCGTCAGCGCGGTTTAAAATTTGCCTGCACGCCTTTTTATCTTGAGGCAGTGGAAGAATTAAAGCCATATGTTGATTTTTTAAAGATTGCCTCGTATGAAATATTCTGTTTTGATTTAATCAGGTTGTGCGCAGATACAGGCTTGCCGGTTGTTTTGTCAACCGGAATGGCGACTTTAGCTGAGGTTAGTGCCGCGGTAAGGGTATTGCAATCTTCAGGGGCAAAGGATTTTGCTTTGCTTCATTGCGTATCGAGTTATCCTGTGGCAGCAGAAAATTGTAATCTCTCGGCTATTCAGACCCTGAGAGAAAAATTCCATTGCCCGGTTGGATGGTCAGACCATAGTGTTTGTGAAGAGGTCATCTATAGGGCAGTGTATAAATGGGGAGCTGAATTAATTGAATTCCATTTGGACTTGGATGGCAAAGGAGAAGAATTTCAATCCGGGCACTGCTGGCTGCCGGATAAAATCGGACAGGTAATAGCCAGGATTAAGAGAGGGGTCCTGGCAGACGGCAGCGGCCAGAAGGTCCCCCTTCCGACCGAATCGAAAGAACGCAGCTGGCGTGCTGACCCATCAGACGGGTTAAGGCCTCTTTTGGCAACCAGAAAATCTTTAAAAAAAGAATGAAGATAGGCGCGATTGTTCAGGCGAGATTAAGTTCCGCAAGGTTACCCGGGAAGGTAGTTCTCCCCTTAGTCGGCAAACCCGTATTATGGCATGTTTTACATAGGTTACAATATTGTAAAAAATTAGATATTATCGTCTTGGCCACTTCTACCAACGAAGAAGATAAGGCACTAAAAAATATCGCAGACTCTCTTAATATCCCAACTTTCTTTGGAGACCTGGAGGACGTTCTCTCAAGATATTATCATGCAGCCAAAAAGTATCAACTTGATACTATTGTCCGTATAACAGCGGATTGCCCGATGATTGATCCCGGAATCGTTGATGAGGTTATTGATGGTTTTATCAAAGGCGGCTATGATTGTTATGAGCTTTACGGGGCGTTTCCCGACGGACTGGATACCAGCGTCTTTAGTTTTAAGGCCTTAGAGATGGCCTTTAAAGAAGCAGATCTTCTCTCGCATAGAGAGCATGTGGGGGCGGGATTCTTCACCAGAAATAAAGATAGGCTGAAAGTCGGCGGATATGAAAAATTCAAAGATAAAAGAGAGTATCGCTGGACGATAGACGAGCCCGCAGATTATAAATTTTTAAAAATGGTATTTGCCGAGCTTTGCAGAGAAGGAGAGGTTTTTTCTTATCAGGATGTTTTTGGATTATTGAAAAGAAGGCCGGAATTATCCGAAATTAATAGCCATATTGTAAGAAACGAAGGTTTTCTAAAATCGTTGGAAAAAGATAAGAAATATATAGCTGGAAAGGAAAGAAGGATATGAAGGGGCAGGCACTTTACAAAAAAGCCCTAAGGTTTATTCCCGGCGGTACCCAGTTCTTCTCTAAACGGCCAGAATTATTCTTACCAGAATTCTGGCCTACGTATTATCTAAAGGCAAAGGGCGCTGAGATTACGGATTTGGACGGGAAAAAATATGTTGATATGAGCATCTTTGGAGTGGGGGCTTGTTGTCTTGGATACGCGGATGAAGACGTAGACAGGGCGGTAAAAAGAGCTATTGATAATGGCTCTGTTTCGAGCTTGAATTGTCCGGAAGAGGTTGAACTCGCAGAGTTACTCTGTCAATTACATCCCTGGGCAAAAATGGCACGCTTTTCAAGAAGCGGCGGAGAGGCAGTATCTATCGCTATTCGTATTGCCCGCGCCTCTACAGGCAAGGATAAGATTGCCTTTTGCGGGTATCACGGATGGTGCGATTGGTATTTGGCAGCAAATTTAAACAGCAAAAAAGCACTTAACACACACCTGATGCCTGGTTTATCAGCGGTAGGGGTACCGCGGGCGCTAAAAAACACAGTATTTCCTTTTCATTATGGAAAATTAAATGAGTTGGAAGATATCGTGGAGAAACACGGTAAGGAGTTAGCTGCTATTATTATGGAGCCGGCAAGGGATAAGCCGGATACGGCGTTTTTAAAAAGGGTCAGGGTAACCGCCTCATCAATAAAAACAATATTGATTTTTGACGAGATAACTTCGGGTTTCCGGATGAATACAGGGGGGATACATCTTTTATTAGGGGTTGACCCTGATATGGCGGTTTTTGCTAAATCCATGGGTAATGGTTATCCTATTGCCGCGATAATCGGTACCCGCGAGGTTATGCAGGCAGCGCAATCTACTTTTATCAGCAGTACAAACTGGACGGAAAAGATAGGCTTTACAGCGGCGCTTGCTACGATAAAAAAGCATAGAGAGAAAAATGTAGGTAGGTATCTGGTAAGGGTCGGTAAAAAGATCCAGGATGGCTGGAGGAAAGCGGCCGCCGAGGCAGGACTAAAAATTAAAATATCGGGCATCCCGCCCATAAGCCATTTTTCTTTTGATTACAATAATGACCTTACAATGTCTACATTCTTCACTCAAGAAATGCTAAAAAAAGGTTTCTTAGCCTGGACACAGTTTAAATCTTCGTATGCGCATAAGGACGAGCATATAAGTAAATATCTCAAGGCAGTGCGGGAGGTATTTTGCGAAATTAAGAAATTGTTAGAGCAGGGAGATATCCAGGCGCATTTAAAGGGGCCGGTCGCTAAAAGAACTTTTTATCGGTTTGTGCGCAATTAATATGGATTATCGCAGGTTAGGTAAAACAGGTTTAAATGTTTCCCGGCTATCATTAGGAACTGCGGAATTGGGTTTGGATTACGGGATCCGGCAATCCGGAAAATCCAACCTTATGACGAAAAAAGAGGCGCTTGGAATTCTAAGGTATGCCCTTGATAACGGGATTAATTTTTTTGATACTGCTCCTGTGTATGGCAGGAGCGAAGCATTGCTGGGAGAGGTAATCGGAAAACAAAAAGACTGTTATATAGCCACTAAAGTGCCCATTTTTTCTTCTGGAAGGAGATTATTGACAGGTAAAACCCTGGAACAAAAATTGGATAATTCAATAAATCGCAGCCTGCGTACTTTGAAGCGCCAGACACTCGATATCGTTCAGATTCATAACGCCACGGTAGAAACCATGAAGCAAGACGCAGTTACAGGTATATTACTTAAGAACCAGCAAAGCGGAAAAATCCGTTTCGTGGGAGTTTCTGTTTACGGAGAAGAGAACGCCCTCTTTGCCATGAAGATGGGCTGTTTTGATATAATTCAAGTAGCTTATAGTTTGCTGGACCAGCGGATGGCTAAAGACATCTTTCCAATAGCAAAAGAACTAGGAGTGGGGATAATCAACCGCTCCGTATTGCTTAAGGGAGCGCTTACCCCGAGAGCAAAATGGCTTCCCGATAAACTTTTATCGTTACGTCAGGCATCCGAGAAGATAATAAAAAATTTTGCTATTTCCTGGGATACGCTTCCTCAGCTTGCCTGTCGTTTTTGTCTTTCCTGCAAGTTTATACATACGGTTTTAATTGGAACCAAGAATAAAAAAGAAATTAAAGATGCTATTAATGCATATTCAGATGGGCCGCTTGGTAATAAAGAATTAGAAATCGCAAAAGGCCTCGGTTTAGACGATGAAAAACTTTTAAACCCATATTATTGGCCTATGCCATAAAATAAAAATCATTTTTATGAATAAAAATATAATTATCTGGACTGAAGGCGGTAGAGGAGTCGGTATGGGGCATCTTCGGCGTTGTCTGGTTATTGCAGAGGAACTGCGCGAGAATGGCATAGGTATTTTGTTCATGATTAATAATGATACACCAGCTATTCAATGGATAAGCCGCAATGGTTTTAAATATAAGATTGCCGCACTAAAGGAATCCAGCTGTCAGAAGATAAATGAAAGAGAAGGCGATACTATATTAATAGACACTAAAAAACCTGTTGTTAATTTAATAAGACGCCTCAGATACGCCGGTTATAAGATAGCTCTTCTGGATAATTTTACAAAGGCGAGATTATTATCCGATATTGTAATTTTCCCCTCGGCTATATTTGATAACAATTTAGACTGGAACGGTTTTAGGGGAAGGTTTTTTAAAGGGGTAGAATACATTCCTATTGCCCGGACTTATATTAACCTAAAGCAAAAAGCTAGACATTTGAAACTAAAACCACCCTATCAAATATTAATCACAATGGGAGGAAGCGACCCGAATCATCTCACGCATAAGGCCGTTTCCTCGTTATTAGATTTCCCGAAACCGTTAGATATAAAAGTGGTAATCGGCCCCGGTTTTTCTTTTGACGCGAACTTGAAAGAACTTGAAAAAAACAAATATGCAAATATTGAATTTATTAGGAACCGAGAAGATTTATCGGACATAATGGCAAGTTCCCACATAGGAATAACGGCGCTTGGCACTACTATTTACGAATTTGCCGCAGTGGGCGTGCCTGCGGTTATCATTGCGAACTTTAAAAATGATAATAAGGATATGGAAGGTTATAGAAGATTAGGGATTAATGTTCCGCTTGGCTATCACAGGGATATTCTACCTTCGAAGATAAAAGCCACGGTTATGCATTTACTATCAAGCCGGAAAGACTGGGACAAGATCAGGAATAAAGTCTGTACGATAATTAAGGGAAACGGTGCCAAGGAAATTTCCCGGGTAATTAAAGAATATCTATAAGTATGACATTATAAGGAGGATAGGGAGGATATGGGGCTTCGCTGGTCTAAAATTGACAGCTTTTTAAAGAATTATACTTCGGAAAAATTAACAGAATTGCGTTCCTGCCCGATTTGCGGCTCAACCAATTCAAAAAAAATCTTAGAATACATCGATCTGCAATTTTTTACCGATTCAACTGAAGTACCCAAAAGAGCAAACGTCATTCAGAGGCAGTGCCTGGATTGCTTCTGCATATATATGAATCCTGTATATACAGGGTACGGATACCGGGTTCTTTTTGCGGAGGCCAGCTATTCCTACGGAAATCCAGTCAGATACGATACCAAGATGTATGATTGGTTAAAACAAAAACAATTAATTTTTCCAGGGATGTCTGTTCTTGATCTAGGGTGTAATGAGGGAGAATTCTTGTCCAAATTAGACAGGAGGATTAAAAAAGTCGGCGTAGAGCGTAATAGAATTGCTGTAACTCGCGGCAGAAAGAAATATAAAAATTTAAACCTGAAACTTATAAATTCCGACATCGAGTCATTTACGTATCCCGGAAAATTCGACCTGGTCACAATGTTTCATATACTGGAACACCTTACCTGGCCTGTGGCTGTGCTTAGAAAAATTAGAACTTTGCTTAAGCCGGAAGGAAGATTGCTTATAGAGGTGCCCATCCTCGAGAACGAAATAACAACAGATATACACGGGTTCTTTTCTGGCCAACACACAACGCACTTTACAAAAAATAGTCTGGAAAATTGCCTGGCACTTGCAGGGTATAAAATTGCTGGTCGGAAAATTAAAAAAAGTTATAATTACAATGGTTATTTAGTATTGGCTACCAAAGGAGAAATAAGGAAGATTTCCCCTGACCCCAATGTACCTACCTTGGTAGAGAAAAAGTTGTCTTATTGGCGGGGGATTATTGAGAGAATAAACAGGAAATTTTATAACCTGAGAAGCAAAAACTGTGTAATCTGGGGCGGGGGAGGCCATACCGAGACGCTTTTCCATCTTACGGACTTATTCAAAATTAAACCAGACCGCAAATGGATTATAGTTGATAATGATCCCCATAAGATAGGAAAGACCTGGAGAGGTATTCCTATTTACCCCAAGGCAGTATTAAAAAAAATAGATTGGCTGGATACGAAACTAGTTATATCAACCTTCTCAGGAGAAAAGAGTATTATTACGGAGGCAATTGCGCTGGGGATAAAATCAAATAATATTATCAGGCTATACGATGATATCCCCGTAGAACAATTATGATGAGAGCTGGAATTAAAAAGGCAATTATTTGTTTAGCTGCCGGGCCAGAACAATACCCGGTTATAAAAAAAGCCAAAGAAATGGGGCTTGAAGTTATCGCTGTTGACCGGAACCCTAAAGCAGTTGGTTTTGAATTAGCCGATGAAAAAATTGTGCTGAGTACTTATGAGGCCAAACCGATTATTAACCGTATCAGAAAGCTTAAAAAATATGAACTGATGGGTGTGATAAATCGCTCCTCTGGTCCACCTGTAGTTACCGCAGCCCGGATTAGTAAAGCATTGGGGCTTCCGGGGTTAGAGCCGGACATTGCAGAAACCGCTATTTCTAAATCTAAATTGAATAAGATATGCAGAGAGAGAAATATATGCGTACCAATCTGCCAGAGCGTTAGAAGCCTAACCGAATTAGATTGGGATAAAATTAAATACCCCTCTATTATTAAACCATCTCTTTCATTAGTCGGTAAAAGCGGGGTGCTGATAGTTGAAGATCCTGATGACTTAAAAGAAGCTTTTCAAAATGCAAGAGAAGTTTCTTATGATGGATGGGTTAATATTGAAGAGCATGTGGCTGGGCAGGATATATGCCTGATGGCTGTGGTTTATGAGAGGCAATTAATGCCGCTAGTTTTACTTGACGAATTAAATCAAATAAATGAACAGGGAGAGGTATCCGGGGCGGGCTTTGCCGTCCCTTCAATATTTACCGGTACTATTGAAGAAAAACGTATTTTGAAGTTAGCCGAAGATATTATCAATAAGTTGCAATTTAAAACTACCCCCTTTCTAATGTGCTGCAGATGCAGAAAAGGCGATTTTCCGCGTTTGATTGAGCTACATTTAGATTTCGGAGGCGACTTGGTCCTGGACGAACTTTTACCGGAGAGCACCGATTTTGATTTTATCAAGTACGTAATAAATATCCTTACTGATAATCCCCTGCCTCTGCCGAAAATATCCTTTCAAACAGCAGCAATTTTATACGGCGAAGGCGACGGATTTTTTCACGGGAGAAGATTCAGGATAATTAAAGATGACAACAGAACTAAGCTTGAGAATATCTTGAGAGAAATTTGCGTTACCTAAGAAGGCCGGTTTATAAACTAAGGAGATATCCTTGAAACAAAAGGTACTATTTTTAGGTTGTAATACTGACCAATTGCCATATCTATTATCCATGCAGAAACTCGGTTTTTTTGTGGTGGCTACAGATAGGAACCCACAAGCCCCCGGCGTTAAATTAGCCGATAAATTTTACAACGTAGGTTATACAGATGTTGAGGGCTTAAAACAAGTTGCTATTGCCGAAAAATTTACTAAGGAAGATAAAATATTCACTACTGCTTATCATTTTGCCTATGAGGCCGCTAGCGAAGTAGCGGAATATTTAGATATACCCTATATTAGTAGAGAGACAGTGGATATCTGTTTGAATAAGTTCAGATTTTATGAATTTTTAAAGAATCTCGATATCCCCATCCCCCCGACGCACTTATTTGATAGGTTAAATTTTGGGAAAGTCGATCCTGCAAAGATTTACTATCTGAAATCCGATTATGGCAAATCCTCTCGTTTCTGTCACCGTATTGTCAACGGCAAAACCCCGCCTTTACCAACCACTCCCGATATGTTCTTTCGTAAGGTCTTTCTCCTTCAGGAAGAAGTCAAGGGGGTTCATTATCGTCTTAATTTTTATTCTGGGCAGGTATCAGTTTTTTTAAAGTTTGAAGGTTTAACAGCGGTAGGATTGCCGTCGTTAGGCCCAGAACATAAAACGATATCTGAAAAGTTGTCAAAAGTAATAGAGTTATTGGGATTAACTGCGTATCTTGTTAAATTTGACCTCATCATTAATGAATCCGGATGGTACATTATTGATATAGGATTAGACCCGCCATTTCGTTTAAGGCTTCTATGCAGTTATCTGGGTATTGATTTTGAGATGGCATATACGAGACACTATTTATTAAATGATTGGTCAGCTTTGCCGCCGTGGTCAAAAATATGTAAGCCCATTCTTATGCTTGGGACAGCGGAGGCAGGTTTTACCTTTACCGAATTAGGGGACAGTATATATGAAAATAGCGTTAATAAATGCATTAGGTAAAGAGGTCCTGAAAGGATGCATTAATTCTTTATTAGAAACGTTTCCCCTTGATATTGATTTATTGATTATCAAAGAAAAGGCAGCCCGGGAAGACAGTCTTAACGCCGCCCTCAAGATTATCGGTAAAAAAGACGATATACTCTTCGTGGGTGACGATATTATTTTTACCGCCGGATGGTATGAGGCATTTATGAAGAATTACCGGGTTGCGGATATCTTAGGCCTGACGACGCTATATCCTAATACGGATAGAATACAGGATAACGGTTACGATTTAGTGCAGGTTGATAATATGATAACCCTGGAAGCAAAAAACAGAAATAAACGGATATCAGAAATTAAACTGGCCGAATATAGGATGTGCGATGCTATCTGCGGATGCCTGATGTTTGTAAAAAAAGAAGTTTTCAAATCAGTCCCCGCTTTTTTAAGGGCGGGCAGAAACCGCTGGAGCGAGTTTATATTTACGCATCTGGCTAAAAGGAAGAAAAGAGAAGTTGCGGTATTGAGCCATTGCGTATATCACGGCGGAGTTTCAACAAAAACCAATCCTATTAAGGAATTAAGCTCTATAAGCTATCAACTTGAAAAAAAATTTTGGAAACCCATACTCGATAAATATATCGATAAGAGAATGGTAGGGATTAAATACAAGAGAAGCCTGACGGAAGATTTACTTGAAGCTCTGAATTCTTCGCAAAAAGTTCTTTTGTATGGCGCAGGGACCGTTACCGAGTTTCTTCTAAAATATCTGCAGAATAAAAAGATAACTATCTGTTCAGGATTACCCGAAGAATACGGGAAGGTCTTTTACGGGCATAAAATCATTGACTATAAAAAGGCCTTAGAACAGACCTATGATTTAGTAGTTATGACAACGCTAGTTATAGGGGGGTCTGTTTATAAGAATAATATTTCTCCTGTTTATAATAATGAAGCTAATACTAAGGTGGTGGAGATAATTTTAAATATTGAAGATAATAACTATATATACGATTTCAAGAAAATAATTTAATCTTTTATGGCAGTGACGGAGAAAGTCAAAAAAGAAAATGCCACCTTATCGAGAAAAAAGGATATCAAAGCCGTTATCTTTGATTTTGATGATACGCTGGTAGATGAAAAATTCTGGATAGAAAATAGATGGAAAAGGACGATATCATTTGTCGAAAACAAGTTAGAATTAAAAGACTTCAGCAGATACTTTTGGAAGATATTTAAAGAGAGAGGGCCAAAATATAAATATCATATTAATGAGGCATTAAGCCGGTTAAATAAAAGCCAGACATTGGTAACGCCGATAGTAAATAATTTTTTATTCCAGATTAGCGAAGAACGTCTATTTCCCGGGGTAATTAAATGTTTAAATTTTTTAAAAAGAAGGTTTAAGCTCGGCATAATAACCAACGGAAAAGAAGAAACGCAGGTGAATAGAATAAGGAAAGCAAGATTATATCATTTTTTTGATACGATAATTTGTGGATATGAAGATCCCAAGCCTTCTTTAAAGCCGTATAAGGAATGTATCCGGCAACTGGGCGTAGTGCCGAGTGAGGCGGTTTATGTTTCGCATGACGATAAAATAGACCTTAAGGCTGCGAAGAAACTGGGTATGCTGACCGTACTCTTTGAGCCGGGGACGAAGCCCGGGGCTAAACAGAAGCAGATAGATATCCGTATAGGGTCCTATAGCGATTTAATCAAGGTTTTCCGGCAATGAAGCAGGAGAAGACAGTAAAAAAAGGGATTTTAATAGTTGGTGCAGGGATATTGCAGATCGCTGCAGTTGAGAAAGCAAAAGAACTGGGTTACTTTGTTTATATTACAGATTTGAACGACAAAGCCCCGGCTGTCCGGTATGCGGATAAATTCTTTCAGTTAAGCATCAAGGATGTAAAAGGCCATGTGCAGTTGGCAAAGAAATTAAAACGAGAAAACAGAATAATAGCTGTTTATACCCAGGGCTGTGAGGCAGCATATACCGTGGCGATGGCTGCGAAAGTAGCGGGTTTACCCGGCATAGACCCACAGGCAGCGCTTAATTGCGATGATAAAATAGAGACGCGCACAATCTTAAACAGAAAAAAAATAGATTTAGTTAGGTTTGTAACCGCAAAGAACGAAAAGGAGGCCGCGGCAGCCGTAAAGAGAATCGGTTTCCCCTGCGTGGTAAAGCCGGCGGATAATTCCGCCAGCAGGGGATTGACAGTCTTATGCAATGAGCCAGAAACAGCCGCTGCCTTTAATGGGGCTATGGAAAAATGTTTCCAGAGAAAGGAAGTCATCATAGAGGAGTTTTTGAATGGCCCGGAATACAGCGTTGATACAGTGCTCTATAGAGGAAAATTATATCCCGCAGGAATCTCCGATCGGCTCTTCAGGCCCATTGAGAAATACAGCGTGCAGATAGGTTCATTGACCCCTTCTTTGCTTCCCGCAGAAATTCAGTTAGAGATGTATAGATTAATGGATAAGGCAGCAGGGGCTTTAGGCGTTGATAACGGGGCATTCAAGGGAGATTTAATCCTGGTCAATGGCAGACCAAAAATAATTGAAGTCACAGCACGCACCTCGGGAGGGTTTGACTCACAATATAGAAAGCCGTATTCTTTTGGAATAGATTTACTGAAAGCCACAATGGATATTGCCGCGGGAAAGCCTCTGGACCCTTTAGACCTGATTCCCAAGTGGTGCAAATGGTCAAAGACCACAACAGTCTTCCCAAAACCGGGAATAATACAAAGCATAACCGGTGTTGAGAAGCTAAAAAAGCAAAAGGGGGTAAAAAATATTTTTCTCTTCGTTAAGGCCGGAGATGAAATCAAGGATTATAAAAATTGCGCTGACAGGGTAGGCCAGATAGTTATAGTTGCAGATACATATGAAGAATTAATTGAGGTTGAAGAAGTAGTCCAGAAAACTTTACGCTTTGAAACTGAGGTGCCAAAATGAAAAAGCCAATTATAGGAATTACTATGGGTGAACCAGCTGGTATTGGTCCAGAGATTTCCGTTAAGGCGTTATGCGACAGAAAGACCAGGGAAATTTGTAAACCGTTTATCCTGGGAGATAAAAATACATTAGCAGAGGCTAAAAAATTTTGTCAAGAAATTAAAAATAAAGCAGAATACAATATTGTGGGATATGACCAATTTGATAGTATCGTTTTTAATGAAAATGAAATTCCCGTGTTAGATTTTAACAATGTAAATGTAAAAAAGATTCGTTTTGGAGAAGATTCAGCTATGGGAGGTAAGGCATCAGGACAATATATCAGGAAAGCAATTGAATTAGCTTTGGATAAAAAGATTCAGGCTGTGGTAACCGGCCCCATAAGTAAACGCTCTTTTAAGTTGGGTGGCTGGGGGTTACGTTATGCAGGCCATACAGAGATGTTTGCGGCTTTAACCAGAACAAAAAAATATGCAATGCTATTGGCAGACGGTAATTTTAGAGTGATTCATGTAACCACCCATACTCCCTTAAGGGATGCCGTTAAGAAAATCACTAGAGAAAGAGTTACGAATACAATAGAATTAGCAAATTATGCCTGTAAACTTTTTGGAGTAAAGAAACCGAAAATTTCTGTCTGCGGACTTAATCCCCATGCAGGAGAAGAAGGTAAAATGGGTGATGAAGAAATTAAGGTGATTGCTCCCGCAGTTATGGTATGTAGAAAAAGAGGCATTGATGTAATTGGGCCATTGCCCGCAGATACAATGTGGAGTAAAGTTTTAGCCGGCATCTACGATATCGGCGTAGCGATGTACCATGACCAAGGCCATATTCCCACCAAGTTACTGGGTTTTCGATATGGTGCTGACGGGAAATACAAAGAGATAGAAGGAATAAATATTACCGTCGGGATTCCGATTATCAGGGTTTCAGTGGACCATGGGGTTGCGTATGGCAAGGCAGGAAAGGGGATTGCCAGCCCGCGCAGCTTAATACAGGCAATTGAAACAGCAGTGGTACTGGCAAAAGAAAATTATAGACTATATGCAACGCCATAAACTGCAAATATTATCTGAAACGATACCGTTACCGTCTCCTTTGATAGTCCTAGTGGAGCCGACGAACAGGTGCAATTTTAAGTGTACCTATTGCCCTACGGGGGACGGTAAATTAATGAAGCAGATTTATCCGCGCCCCTTAGGAGATATGCCGCTTGGGTTTTTTAAGAAGATAATTGATGGCCTGGATGCCTTTTCTCCTGCAAAAATAAAGCGGGTTCAACTCTTCAAGGACGGCGAACCTTTGCTGCATTCCGAATTTATTGAGATGGTTCAATATGCAAAAGCAAGCCCGGCAATAATTGAGGTCGATACTACCACAAATGCAAGTTTATTAGATGCCGATATGGCGGAAAAGATAATCTTGGCAAAGTTAGATTCTATCAGGATTTCATTTGAGGGCGCCGTAGAGAATGAAGCGTACCGGAGAATAACAAGAAGCAAATATAGATACGATGATATAAAACACAATTTATATTTACTCGCCGAAGCAAAAAAGAAGCATAAAAGCAGAGTGCCGTACATTGAGGCAAAACTGGTGGATATAGGCATTCCGTCTAAATTAAAAGAAAAATTCACAAAGGATTTTTCAGGGATCGCTGATGAGATTACCTTTGATCCCTTAGTAGACCGCAAAGGAGGCAGTGGCAGGGTGTTAAGGGGCGAAAAAGAATTAGTACCTGCCTGGGTCTGCCCTGTCCCGTTCTATGGCTTAGCAGTTAACTTCAATGGAAGCGTTTGTATCTGCTGCGGCGATTGGAATTATACCACGCTGGTAGGAGATTTGAATAGGGAGTCGCTATATGATATCTGGCACGGCGACAGGCTCCATGCTTTTAGAAAGATGCAGGTGGAATTGCGCAAGTTCGAACATCCTTTATGCGCTAAATGTGAATATATGCGGCGGCTATCCTGGGAGAGCAACATCGATAAGGCGTCATTGGAAAATCCGCAAAGAATTTTGAGGCGTTTGAAATGCGGTGCAGAAAAAAACTAAAAATTGCCATCATTATCGAGGCAAGGATGACTTCTACGCGGCTACCCGGTAAAATAATGTTAGGGGTATTAGATAAACCGTTGCTGGGGCATATGATTGAGAGGGTAAAAAGATCCAGGCTTGCTGACGAAATAGTAATCGCTACGACAACCAATAAAGAAGACGACCCGGTCGTAACTCTCGGTATTGTAATGGGGGTAAAGGTTTTCCGGGGAAGCGAGCTTGATGTGTTAAAAAGGGTACTGGATGCAGCGAAATCCGTTAAAGCCGATATTATTGTTGAGTTAACCGGGGATTGCCCTCTGAATGACCCGCGGCTTATTGACCGGGCGATTAGTAAATATTTAGAAGAATATCCTGCTTATAACTATGTGCAGTTAGGGGGATTTTGGGGCAGGAACCGCACTCTTCCCAATGGGTTTGGGGCATCGGTTTTTTCTACAAAGGATTTAAGTTTTATCGAACGTTCATCCCGTGACCCCCTTGACAGAGAGCATGTTTCTTTGCCGTTTTATTCCGGCAAATACCCCTTTAAGATTTTTACGCTTTTGTTTCGTGGGGCTTTGCGTTGGCCTGAATTGACAGTTACCCTGGACACTAAAGAGGATTATCAGCTGATCAGGGTTATTTTTGAAAATTTATACAAAAATAATCCTAACTTTAGTTGTTTGGACGTTATAAATTTTTTAAAGAAGAATCCGCATTTACTAAAAATCAATAAACATATTACACGCAGGTATGTCAAGGTCTAAAGAGAAAATTTTTAAAGCCGTAATTATCGGCGCGGGCAAAATCAGCTGTTTTTATGACCGGCCGCAAGATACGAGAAGATGCGCCACGCATGCCCATGCCTATTATAATTCTGACCGTATATCCCTGGAGGGGATTTTTGATATTGATAAAAACAAGGCTTTGAGAGCAGCCAGGATTTGGGAAACCAGAGCCTATAAGAGTATGGGCAAGATGCTTTCTGTTGTCAGGCCGGATATCGTAAGCATAACCGTGCCGACAGAATTTCATTATCCGGTTTTTAAGGAAGTTTTAAAATACGAACCAGGGTTGATTTTTATGGAGAAGCCCCTGACTTTACGTTTAGAAGATAGTGTCAGGATAGTAGAGGAAGCAGAGAAGAAATCAATTATAGTTGCAGTAAATTACCAGAGACAATGGATGAAGGAAATTATCCGGATTCAGGAGAGATTTATATCCGGGGGATACGGTAATTTCCTATCCGCAGTAGTCTATTACAACAGGGGCTTGCGCAATAACGGTTCGCATTTTCTTCATTTATTGATTAGCTTTCTCGGCGACGCCGTGGATATAGAAGTCTTGGGTAAAAGAATAGATTATAGCCGCGATGACCCGACGTTAGATTTTGCAATACGCTTTAAAAAGGGCAGGGCTTATTTTGTAGGCCTGGATAAAAGATATTACGGTATAGGCGAAATAGATTTATTTTTCGAAAATGGGCGTATAACCTTTCGTGATTTTAGCAGGAACATGGTACGGTATATGATAACCCATGACCGCTATTATTCTGAAGAAAAAGTTTTGAGACCGCAAAATCCTGTAACTACATCCCCGGCGTTGTTGGAAGATGTGGTGGCGAATTTAGCGGATGCCTTGGAAAATAAGGCAAGACTACTGGTAAGAGGCACAGATGCCTTAAAAACAGAAATAATATTGGCAAAAATTATGGAGAATGTCCACTAAAAATTATGGAAAAACTTGCTATTAAAGGCGGTTTGCCGGTAAGAAAAAATAAATTCCCGGGATACAATACCATAGGCAGGCAGGAAATAGAGGCGGTAGAGCGCGTTATGCGTTCAGGGGTTTTGTCAAAATACCTTGGTTCTTGGGGTGATGGTTTCCTGGGCGGCAGGGAGGTTCAGGCGTTTGAAAAAGAATGGGCAGAATATTTTAAGGTCAGGCATGCCATCGCGGTTAATTCAAATACCTCCGGACTTTATATAGCTATGGGGGCAGTTGGCGTCGGGCCAGGGGATGAGGTTATTGTATCCCCTTGGACAATGACTGCCTCGGCTGTAGCGCCTATAATCTTTAACGCAATACCGGTATTTGCCGATGTCGAGCCTGATTACTTCTGTCTCTCTCCGGAATCGGTGGAAGAAAGAATAAGCGAATATACAAAAGCCATTCTAGCGGTTGATATTTTTGGATTAGCTTATGATGCGGATAGAATTAATCGTATAGCCCGCAGGCATAATCTGCTGGTTATTGAAGACGCTGCCCAAGCCCCGGGCGCGCTCTACAAAGATAAGTATGCTGGCACGCTCGGAGATATAGGCGTATTCAGTTTAAATTACCATAAACATATACACTGCGGGGAAGGAGGAATGGTTGTCACTAACGACGATAAATTAGCGCAGAGAATCAGATTAATCCGCAATCACGCTGAGACCGTCGTAGAAGATATGGGTATGACCGCGATAACTGATATGGTCGGTTTTAATCTCAGACAGACAGAAATCGGCGCAGCTATCGGCAGGGTTCAGTTGCGAAAACTGGCTAAATTAGTGGCTAAGAGAATTGAGAATGTAGATTACATCAATAAGCACCTCTCAGGCATAGACTTTATTAAACCCGCCGGGACGCGCTCTCAGGCTACCCACGCCTATTACACACACGGCTTCCACTTTTATCCTGAGAGGGCCGGGGCCGGAATTACCAGGGATGTTTTTGTCACTGCCTTAAGGGCTGAATTGCAGCCAATGGAATTCAGGGAGAACGAGGGACCACTCGTCGGCCAGGGGTATGTCAAGCCGCTTTACTATCAACCGATATATCAAAAGAAGATTGCTTACGGCAGGCAGGGATGCCCCTTTAAATGCCCGTGGTATAAAGGCAAAGCAGTTTACCGTCCGGGTCTGTGTCCGAATGCCGAGCATCTGCATCGGGTCGAATTCTTCAACCAAGGAATGATGCACGCAAATTTAAGCCGTTCGGATTTAGACGACGTAATTGAGGCTTTTCATAAAGTTGCGCGCAATATAAATCAGTTAAGAACAGATGCATAAGATTCTTTGGTATTTTCATGACGTTGGCGGATTAAATTTTTGTCTGCCGGTTATTGCTAAGTTATCTAAGATGCCAGATGTGTCTTTGGATATCTTCTGTGCCGGGCCGGCTATTCAATATGCGAGAAGCCAGGGGATTGACTCGCAAGAGATCGTGCCTGCCAAAGAGTCAGATATGGATAATATGCTGAATATGAGTAAACCGGACCTCCTTATTACAGGAACAAGCAGGTCAGTTAAGAATGAAATCGAAATCTGGAAAGCCGCGAAGAAAAGGATGCTGACCTGCGTCTCTGTCATTGATTACTGGATGGACCCGCTATTTCGTTTTACAAAAGACGGCGAATGCCTGTTTCCGGATATCATCATTGTACCGAATCGGTCTATCGCTCTTGAAATCAAAGATAAGTATAAGTTTGACGGCACAGAAGTCGTTGCTTTAGGACATCCTTATCTTGAATCGATACAGTCATACGCCCAGCATTATCAGAAGCCGGATTTTTTTAGAGATATAGGTTTGAAAACTGATATCCCCACGGTAGCGTATTTTTCAGATACTATCTCATTAGGCTCTGACAGCCGGAATATTAAATTCGACCGCGGTCTGTTTTATGGCATAGACGAAAAAAAAGCACTGTCGTTTCTTACGGAAGCCTTAAATAAATTAGCCACTTCGGGTAAAAAAATACAGCTCATAGTAAAACATCATCCGAGTGAAAGTCCTGACAATCTTGCGCCGTTACTTGAACCGTTAAACGACAAAGGCATATGCGCTGTTGCAGATAAATACGATTCAAGAGAGATTATTTATCATTGCGATGCTACGTTCAGTGTTTTCGGAATGCCTCTTCTTGAAGCGCATATTATGAAAAAACCGGCTTTCTCAATTTGCAACTCCAGGGTTGAAGATATAGTATGGAACAGAACCCCTTTTGATATTCCGACACTAAAGAATGCAGAGCAGATAAGAAAAATAATCTTAAGATTGCCGCAATCTTCCATTACTGGAAATAAGCACATAGATAAGGTTAATATTTGCGGTTCTACTAATAGGGTTATCGAACTACTCATAGGGATTCTGAATCGAGCTTAGGATATGGTTATCAGCGAATGGAATAAGAAGGATTGGGATATTTTTGTTGATTCGTCTCCTCAGGGTACGGTTTTCCATAAAAGTTATTTCTTGGAAAGTTATGGAGAGCCAGTGAAATATCTCAGGTACTCTAAAGGGGAAGAGAGTCTGGCGGGTTTTGCTTTTATAGAATTATCCGAAGGGATGAAACTAATGCCTTATCAGGCCTTTAGCGGAATAATAATGCGGGATTTTTCCGGTTTAGATGAATACGAGCGCAATGAACATACCTTTAATATTTTAGAAACCTTTGCAGGATATTTATTCCAACGCTATTCTCGGGTCGAATTCAGCAATCACTGGACTATTATTGATATGCGTCCTTTTGACTGGCTAAATTATTATGAACGGGAAAAGGGCTATTATAGGATTAATATCTGTTACACTAGCCACCTGGATATATCAAGACCTACCGAGACTACTGGTTATGCGAGGTTAAGAAGGCGCGATTTGAAAAAGGGAACAGAGAATAACCGTTTTATTACCCGGGAATCAGATGACATAGAGTTGTTAAACAGTCTCCACGATATGAACTTTAAAAAACAAAAAATTGAAAGGCCCAAGATTGGAATCAGGGCCTTAAAGAATATATGCCAAAATTTGATACAGGCTAAGGCAGGTAAGTTATTTGTGACCTATATGAATGATGAACCGGCGGTAGCCAGCTTTTTTATCTATGACCGGTTTAGGGCATATCATCTTTTTGTGGGAACCGACCTTCGATGGAAGGATTTAGGGGTGGGCACAAAAAACCTGCATGATTGCTGTATTTATTTAAATGAAAATTTAAATATAAAAGAGCTTGACATGGTTGGCATAAATAGCCCTAAGCGAGGGGCTTATAAATTAAGTTATGGCGGTAAAATCGTTCCTTACTATCAGGTTATAAAAGTGCCGCCGCAAGAATAAATATGCTCTATCAGAAAGAATGCCTTTATTATCAAACGCTTGACCTTAGAACCTATATAAGACATTATTTCCACAAAAATAAAAATAATTTCTTAGAGTCAGTCAGAAAAGATATGGGTACAGATGATATCTTTTTAATAAGCTCTGGGAGGGTGGGTATCAGTTTATCCCTTTGCGCTGCCAATATAAACAGGCATGATGAGGTCTTTGCCCCCCGATTTATGAGTAAGTGTGTTTTATCAGCCATAGACCCGGGGTTTCCTTCTCTTGAATTCACGGAGAAGACGAAAGCTGTTTTGCTCTATCATCTCTGGGGGTATCCACAAGATTTTCCAGCAATACGCAAAATTATTAGTGATAGAGATATTCTCGTAATAGAAGATTGTGCCCATTGTTTTTGGGGTAAATCTTATGGCATCAGGGTGGGCGAATTTGGAGATACTGCGCTATTTTCTTTGCCTAAGATATTTGAAATAACCTATGCCGGCGCCTTAAGAGTAAATAATAAAACCTACTTAGATGCTATAAGAAAAAGACTGGATTATAAGATTTCATTAAAAGAATATTGGGAATCTCTGCGGGGTGAGTGGACATATGTGAATTTTTATAGAAAAGCTATCGCAAAAAGAAATCTACCAGATTCACAAATTGATTTACAAAAATGGTACGCGACTCTTTTGACCTATCCTGCCTGTAAAGGAATAAGCGGTAAGCTGCCGCAAAATTACGAAGAACTTAAGGCGGTATTCCGTAAACAGAATAGTAACTTTTTATTTCTTTTGAAAAACCTAAAGAATAAATCCTTCTTATTAGACGGAGATAATCCTGACGACATGGCGCCATTATGTTACCCCTTTTTATCTGAAGATGAGTTAATCCTTAATAAAGTGGATGATTGGCTAAAAGGGGTCGGTATATATACGGGCACATATCATTTTGACGTAGAGAGAAACATGTTTAATCCTGATTTTAAAAAATGTGTACCGATACCAATTTATGCCTCCATCGACAGAAGTTTACTTGAGTCTTTTGTAAGGGAATTCAGTGGGGCTGGCTAAATGTATTCTAATAAGAAAGCAATTGAGATGTTTGAGCAAATGGTTAAAATGGGAGATTACTTTGCTTCGGGGCGTCCGGTATACGTATCGCCTGAGATTATCGTGAATGATGTCTGTTCAAAAATTCCATTGGAGAAGAATGATATAGTTCTTGATGTGGGATGCGGAAGCGGCCTTTTAACAATTCCCTTTGCGCAAAAATGCAAATATGTTTATGGACTCGATGCCGGCGGGAAAGTATTGGAAAAGGCAAAAGAGAATTGCAGGGTTATGAAACTTTGTAATATAGCATTTTGTAGGGGGTTGGCAACTGAGCTGCCCTTTAAGGATAAACTTTTTGATAAAGTCATTATTTACGCGGTCATGCACTATTTAGAAAATATGCAACAGGTAGAGCGGTGTATCCGAGAATTAATCCGTGTTTGTAAAAAAGAAGGGCATATCCTTATTGCCGAAATACCAGAAAAGAAAACTAAGGAAGAATTTGAATCAAGGAAAAAGACAAGCGAAGAATTAAAGATTCTAGAAGAATTTGAGAGCAATCGTGAACAATACGATAAATTATTTAAAGAAAAAGTTTCTATAAAACTCGGGGCTAATACTTTAACTCTCGATACTAATATCCTTATTAAAATTGCAGAAAAAGAAGGCCGTGCAGCTAAGATGTATAAGCAGGATATAAGGCAACCGTTTTCATTAACCCGCAGAGATTTGGTTATTTATCCGGCAAGGAGGATAATATGAAAACAAAGAATAGCATCTGGAATCAGAACCAGGTTGAGAAAGAATACGATATAGAGAGAGATAAATTTTTAAGAGAAATGGATCTAAGGGGGTATATAGATTACCCTTTTTTATTTATTAAAAGACAGCGATTAACAGATTACTTGACTCGAATTGAGCTATTCAAGAAAATACTTAATGTTCAAGGTTCAATTGTAGAATGTGGAGTCTATAAGGGCGGAAGTCTGATGTTATATTACCACCTATCTTCAATTTTAGAGCCATATGCATTGACAAGGAAGATTATCGGTTTTGATACATTTGAAGGGTTCAGGTCGATTTCTGAGAAAGATTCGGAATTAGCAGATGAGAAGATGTTTTCCGGTTCAAGTTATGATATTCTGAAAATGGCTATCAAATTAGGCGATATGAACAGGGCAATACCCCATATTCCCAAATGTGAGATAATTCGCGGCGATGCAACAGTAACTATACCAGAATATAGAAGAAATAATCCGGAACTGATTATCGCCTTACTCTACTTAGATTTCGATCTCTACGAGCCAACAAAGGTTGCACTCCAGGAGTTTTTGCCGCTGGTTCCCAAAGGCGGCATCGTTGCCTTTGATGAATTAAATGTCAAAAAATGGGCAGGTGAAACGGGGGCGTTAAAGGAATGTTTAGGAATCAATAAAATAAAATTACAAAAGTTTTATTTTGATCCTTGGCCATCATTCTTTGTCGTAGGTGAATAAAGAGCCTAAGAATTGTATGAAGCCGGCTTTAAATGAAAAATAAATTTATAATATTGTACCTTGAATTCTTAAAAATCTTACTTAGAAAGCGGGTAAGACCGGTAAAGATCATTAATGGGAAATTAAAAGGCCTAAGGTGGGGTTTTTCCGCGGATACTAATAATGAATATATCTTGGGTAATTTTGAATCTAATCTTCAGAATATAATGAACGCTTATATCGGGCCAGATAATATCGTTTATGACATAGGGGCCCATTACGGATATTTTACGTTATTTGCATCCCGGTTAGTCGGTAATTTAGGCAGGGTTTATGCGTTTGAGCCGATGCCGAAAAATTTTCAAAGGCTGGCATACAATATTAAAATAAATAAGCCAAATAATATCAAATTATATAATTATGCCATATCAGATAAAGAGACGGTTTTAAACTTCTCTGATAGCAAAAACACAGTTGCAAACACTTATATTGCCAGTTCTCCTTTATTTAGCCAGCCAATTCCCATAATTGAGATAAAGTCTATTTCATTGGATATTTTATTTTCCAGGAAAGAAATTTTACCCCCCCAATTTATTAAAATTGATACAGAGGGAGCTGAATATGATATTTTGGTTGGCGCTCAGAATATTATCGAACAATTTAAGCCGGCTATAAATTTATCAACTCATGAAAACCATAACCCTGGAGTTACAGAAAAATGTCTTACACTATTAGAGCGATATGGCTACAAGATAATTCATCGGTTAAGTAATCAAGATAATAATCAAATGCAAGAGTTTTTCCTTACAACTTAAAACCAATGGAGGGGGCATTGTTAATAGAAAATAATAATTTCATTGATATTAATAGGATTTTCTGGGATAGATTTAAAGAACCCGATATAAATAGCTTTGTCTTGGTTGAAACATCTTACCATCCTGTGATAAATCATGCGAATGCAGTTGTAGGAAAGATGATTTCACATGCAAAAAACTTACGTATCGCCTGGATAGAATTCGAGCGTACGGATAAAGAAATCTTGCGCAGTTATTCCGCTAATTCGAGATTTCTGAAATTTAAGAAGTTACCCATAATGACAAAATTGTGGTTCATTGCAGCTTCCATTTATTATTATGTAGTTTATATTTTATTAACTAATAGAATCCATTCATTTAAATATAGAGGTATTCCTTACGGTGATTTTATTTATGATGGATATTTAGCTAGATACTCTATGGCTACGCTTCACCGTTTTGATACTAGAATAGCAAGAGTATTTTTTACTCTGTTAATGCGCGATGAACAAGCCCGGGCAATTTTAAATGAGTACCCAATAGAGGCGGTATTAGTATCGCATTATATTGGTATGGGCGTCGGTCCGTTATCGAGAGTAGCTATGCAGAAGAATATACCTGTCTATGGTAGAGCCGGAGGCCATGAAATCTTTAATTTTTATGTACTTAAAAACTTAAAACAGATGTACGATTATCCTAAAAAACCATCTCAGGGAGAAGTAGACTCATTGGTGAAAGATTATAAAAACAGTATAGAAGAGGATTTTAAGAACTTTATTGAAGGAAAAAAAGATTCCTCTTTCAGTGTATTTTCCATAGCCTATAACAATAATATAGAGAGCGACAAGACAAGAGAGAATTTCTTGAAAGATTTTAGCCTTCCAGATAAACCATTGATTTTTATAATGCTGCACGCATTTAATGATTACCCTCATTCAAGTTTTAAATCTATGCTTTTTAGGGATTATTATGATTGGTTTGTTCAGACATATCGATTTGCCTTGAATGATAAATCAAAGAATTGGATATTTAAAGAACATCCCGCAAGCCGATTCTATCCAACAAAAGATATAAGTCTAAAAAAAATGATGCAAGGTTTGCCTGCTCATATGAAATTTATCCCTGAGGATAGCGTAATTAATGCAGCTGTAGTTTTGAATGTAGCTGACCTTATCGTTACCTGCGTTGGAACCGCCGGAGTTGAAATGCCGGCACTAAGAGGCATCCCAACGGTTATTGCCGGAGATACTTTTTATGACAAATTAGGTTTTACAATCGAGCCGAAATCCAGAAAAGAATACTTTAATATTTTAGCCAATTTAATTATTGAACCGCTTTCTGCCGAACAGCAATTAAGAGCACAGTGTTGTTTTCTTTATTTAAACAAATACTGTATGATGCCTTTTAGTGCGGGGCCGGCTATAACTGTTGAGGAAATAGGGGGGAATCCCCCAGAATTAAAAGAAACGTATCCCATAAGAATCATGAATGTATATAAAGAGAAGGAGGATCTAATCTATAGAGAGTTTATCGAATATGCCAATGCAATAAAAGATTATAATTTTGTTAAATTGGTTAGGTTGCCAACGAAAGGACAGAGGCTATGAAAACTATAATTTTATGCGGCGGTTTGGGCACAAGACTAAGGGAAGAAACTGAATTCAGGCCGAAACCGATGGTAAATATAGGAAATCGTCCGATCCTCTGGCATATTATGAAAATCTATGCGCATTACGGGTATAAAGATTTTATCTTAGCGCTGGGTTATAAGGGTGAAATGATAAAAGAATATTTCTATCATTATGAATTGACGACAAACGATGTGACCATTGAATTAGGCAAGATCAGCAGGGTTTCTATGTTAGGCGCCCATGATGAAGCGGGATGGAAGATTACCCTTGCCGATACCGGGGATAAGGCGCTGAAAGGGGCGAGGCTAAAGCGGATTGAAAAGTACATTGATAGCGGCATTTTTATGGTAGCGTACGGGGATAACCTCGCCGATATAGATCTAAGAACCCTGCTTAAGTTTCACCGAAGGCACGGGAAGCTGGCTACTCTGACCGGAGTAAACCCGACTTCGCGCTTTGGGGAATTAAAAATAAAAGGTAATCAAGTAAGAAGCTTTATTGAGAAACCATCATCAAGCGACGGTCTTATTAATGCCGGTTTCTTTATTTTTAACAAAAAAATATTTCAATATCTTGATAGCGGAGATAATTGTGACCTTGAGATAGGCGCTTTAGAGAAGGTAGCCAGAAACGGCCAGCTTATGGTTTATAAACATACGGGCTTCTGGGCATGTATGGATACTTTAAGAGACGTGGATTATCTAAACAATATGTGGCATAATAATAAAGCCAAATGGAAGGTTTGGTAACTTAATGTTCGAGAATATTTATAAAGGCAAGATAGTGTTAATTACCGGTGATACAGGTTTTAAAGGCTCTTGGCTTACAATATGGCTGATGAGTATGGGGGCAAATGTAATTGGCTATGCCCTTGCGCCAAAATCTAAAAGGGATAACTATGAGATTTGCGGATTAGGCAAGAAAATAAACCATGTCAATGGAGATATACGGGATTATCAAAAACTCTTAAAAGTTTTCTCTAAATACAAACCTGATATTGCATTTCATTTAGCAGCGCAATCACTGGTTCTTGATTCGTACAAATTTCCACTTCGTACCTACAATACAAATGTGATAGGAACAGTAAATTTTCTGGAAGCGATAAGAAATACTCCATCTGTGAGGACGGCGATAAACATAACCAGCGATAAATGTTACGAAAACAGGGGATGTATTTATTTTTACCGGGAAGGTGACCCTCTGGGAGGCAGGGATCCTTACAGTTCCTCAAAGGCGGCGTCTGAAATAATCACCTCTTCTTATATCCATTCATTTTTCAGCCAGGAAGGAAGCGCGAATATTGCCTCTGCCCGAGCCGGCAATGTTATTGGAGGAGGAGATTGGGCAGCCAACCGTATATTCCCGGATTGCATGAGGGCACTGTTAAGAAATAGACCCATTTTATTAAGGAATCACACATCTGTACGCCCCTGGCAACATGTGTTAGAGCCGCTTGGTGGATACCTTTTATTAGCGTACTATTTATATCAGAATGGCAAGAAGTATTCTGGAGCTTGGAATTTTGGTCCGAAAAAAGAAAGCATAGTTTCAGTCAAGGAATTAGTCTTGCATGTACTTAAAGAATGGGGCAGCGGCAGTTATATATGTAGCAAAGAGATGAAAAACAGAATGGAACAGCGCGTATTGGGGCTGGATATTTCAAAGGCAAGAAGGCAGCTGGAATGGAAGCCTGTATTAAGCCTGTCTCAAGCTGTAAAACTTGCCCTGGAAGAATATAAAGTTGAGGACCTGAGTTGCTCCGAGGTATTCAGGCAGAGGGTCAGGCATATACGGGAATATATTGCCTTAAGCCAAGGGAGGAGAACAGCTTGATATCTTGCAGGGCCTGTGGGGGAAAAATAAAAAATTATTTCTTATCTTTAGGGGAATTCCCTCTTTCCAATAATTTTCTTACTAAAGAGGTTATGGATAGAGGCACAATTTATTTCCCCCTCGATTTATATATTTGCAATAAATGTTTTTTGATGCAAATAAAGGAATTCGAGTCTCCGGCTAAAATATTTTCTTCCGGTTACGCTTATTTTTCGTCATATTCCGATACTTGGCTTAAGCATTGCAGGATTTATTCGCATAGCGTGACTAAACGTTTCGGCCTTAACAAGCGTTCGTTAATAATTGAGATTGCCAGTAACGACGGATACCTACTGCAATTTTTTAAAGAAAAAAATATTCCGGTTTTAGGTATAGAGCCGGCGAAAAATGCCGCAAACATAGCCATAAAAAAGGGAATTCCTACACGTATTGCTTTCTTTAATTCTAAATATGCAAAGGAAATGCGCCAGAACAAGATGCAGGGAGATTTGATTATTGCTAATAATGTCTTAGCGCATAATCCCCGCCTCAACGATTTTGTAAAAGGTCTGAAGATAGCTTTGAAGAAAAGCGGCATTATTACTATTGAATTACCGCATTTATTGAACCTGATTAAGCATAACGAATTCGATACCATCTATCATGAACATTACTCATACTTTAGTTTTTACGCCGTCAATAAATTATTCGGTAATTACGGGTTAAAGATTTTTGATGTTGAAAAAATACCCACCCATGGAGGGTCTTTGCGTATTTATATAAAACACGCGCAGGATAAGACAAAGAAGATAAGCCGCAATATTAACCAGCTGCTGGAGGAAGAAAGGGCAGCGGGGTTGTATAAGCTCAGAACATATTGCGATTTTGCCGATAGGGTTCATTACGTAAAGAGAAGACTGTTAGGATTATTAATTAAAATAAAGAAAACAGGTAAAAGAATAGTTGGCTATGGCGCTCCCGCAAAAGGCAATACGCTTTTAAATTACTGCGGCATCAAAAACGATTTTCTGGATTATACCGTAGACCGCAATCCCTTTAAGCAGAATAAATTTCTCCCTGGAAGCCGCATCGCAGTAATGCATCCCGATAGGATCAGGGTAGATAAACCTGATTATATACTTATACTCCCCTGGAATATCAAGAAAGAAATAATTAATCAGTTAAGCTATGTACGCAAATGGCAGGGCAGGTTTATTATACCTATTCCCCGGCCAATTATACTAAAATGATTTTTAAAGAGTTAGAGCTTAAAGGCGCATGGTTGATAAAAATTGAAGGACACAAGGATGAACGCGGTTTTTTTGCCCGCACTTTTTGCAAAGAAGAGTTCAGGCAGCATGGAATAGGTTTCAATATTGCACAATGCAATCTGTCATACAACAAGAAGAAAGGGACATTGCGCGGAATGCATTTTCAGAATCCTCCCTACGAAGAGGCAAAGATAATAACTTGCATGAAGGGTGCGATATACGATGTTATTATCGATTTGAGAAGGAAATCCACGACTTACGGTAGTTTCTCTGCAATTAAATTAAAAGATGATGATTATTGTATGCTTTATGTACCTGAAGGTTTTGCTCACGGCTTCCAGACGCTAGAAGACAATACGCTGGTATATTACCAAATGTCGGAGTTTTATCATGTTGAATCTGCCAAAGGAATAAGATGGAATGACCCATTATTTAAGATACCGTGGCCATTAGCCACAAAAATTGTATCTAAAAAAGACTTGAGTTATCCGGATTTTAAGAAATGAAAAAAGTCCTTCTTACGGGGGCAAGCGGTTTTATCGGACGCTACACTATACCTATATTATTAGGGAAGGGCATAGAGGTACACGCTGTTTTTTATCCGTTGCCAATAGCTTCTGAAAAACATAGAAATTTAATATGGCATAAATGTAATCTCTTGGATTCCAAAAAGCAGAGCGAGCTTATGAAGAAAATAAGGCCGGATTATCTGTTGCATCTTGCCTGGTATACTATCCCAGGAAGCTATTGGGATTCTACTGAGAATATACGGTGGCTACAAGCGAGTTTAGGCCTTATCCTGAATTTCTTCCAAAATAAAGGCAAGCGGGCGGTAGCCGCTGGTTCGTGTGCTGAATATGATTGGAATTTTGGGCATTGTCATGAAGAGAAAACGCCGCTTAGGCCTTCTACCCTTTATGGTATTTGCAAAAAAAACTTATATGAAACAATAGAATATTTTTCCAGACAAAGGAAATTTAGTTTTGCCTGGGGCAGGATCTTCTCTACCTATGGTCCATACGAGCATACCAAAAGACTGATACCCTCTCTAATTATCTCTTTGCTTAAGAGAAAGCCTTTTGCATGCACACATGGTAGACAGATCCGCGACTTTCTTTACGTTCAGGATGTTGCCGAAGCCTTTGTGGCTTTGCTGGATAGCAAAATAGATGGTCCCGTTAACATTGCTTCCGGGAGGTCCATAGCATTAAAAACGCTTATTAATTATATTGCCAGGCAACTCGGCCATCCCGAATTAATAAGTTTCGGAAAGATTATCGCATCTCCCGAAGAGCCCTTATCGTTAACCGCTGAGTTAACGCGCATTACCGAAGAGGTAGGCTGGAAACCAAAGCATGGGCTAGAAGAAGGGCTTGCATTAACCATTAATTGGTGGAAAGATTTCTTGAAAAATAAGAATAAGCAATGAAGTTAATCATCGATACTAAAGCCAGGTTGTTATATCAGCAGATAAATGGTAAAAGACGCAAGCTCTCCCTTTATTCAAAAGAGGCCTTTGAATTAATCTCTTTTCAGTGGCTTAAAATAGGGTGGGACCAGAAATACCCCTACACTTTCAGTTGGTTGGGGAGGCCCATAATTCAGATTCCGGAAGACCTATTAAGGGTTCAGGAAGTCATTTACTCGATTAAGCCGGATATAATTATTGAAACCGGGGTTGCTCATGGTGGGTCGTTGATTTACTACGCCAGTTTATGCAAGTTAATAGGTAAAGGCCGCGTGGTCGGTATTGATATTGAAATACGGCCGCATAACCGTAAGGCTATCGAATCACACGAATTGCACCCATTAATTTATTTAATCGAAGGCAATTCTACAGATGCCAGGATTATTAAACAGGTAAAAGCCCTGATTCAGCCAGAAGAGAAGGTTTTAATAATTCTTGATTCCTGTCATTCCAAGCAACACGTGATTAGCGAATTAAACGCCTACCACGGTTTAGTAACGGTGGGTTCCTATCTTATCGCTACCGACGGGGTTACAAAATATCTCTGCGATGTTCCACGCGGCAAGACAGAATGGGAACGCGATAATCCTCAAGAAGCAGTAAAAGAATTTTTGAAGGGGCATCCTGAATTTAAGATGGAGCAGCCGGAGTGGATATTTAATGAGAGCAAATTAGCCAAGAATATCACTCATTGGCCAAAAGCATGGCTAAAGAGAAAATATTAAAATTATGGCAAGCAATTCCCCTTTAGTTAGTATTGGTATGCCGGTATATAACGGCGAACGTTTCATTAGGCAGGCACTGGACTTGTTGTTAAAACAGGACTATACTAATTTTGAATTAATTATTTCAGACAATGCCTCCACAGACTTAACTCAGCAGATTTGCATTGAATATCTAAAGAAAAACTCGCGCATAAAATATTATCGTAATCAGGTTAATATAGGTTCAGCCAGAAATTTTTCTAAGGTATTTTCTTTAACCCGGGGAGAATATTTTTTCTGGGCATCATGCCATGACCTTTGGGAACCTGCATTTATTTCACGGTGTGTAGAATTTTTAGAACGTAACCCTAAGGTTGTCCTTTGTTATCCCCTGGCAGATTGGGTTGATGTGAATGGAGACAGCCTTGGTTTAATAGGCGGCAATATAGATACGCGCAGCCTCGACCGATTATCTAGGTGCCATGTGGTACTCTGGGGCCTGCAATACGCCTATCCGATATACGGGGTTATAAGAACCAACGTCTTAAGGCAAGCGAGGATTCTTAGGAGAACGATAGGAGCAGATGCAATTTTACTTTTTGAGCTATCTCTTCTGGGCGAGTTTGCGCAGGTTCCAGAAGTCCTATTGCATATCAGACAGATGCCAGACTATGGTTCCTGGGATAATTATATTGAGAAGTCTTTCAATAGGCAGCTAAGGGGCTTATCGCGCAGGATGTTATTTTGGAATATGTTATGTGGGTATCTACAGGCTGTCGGCAGACATATACATAAAATACCAGCGAAGTTACTTTTGATGTCTTCTGTTATATTTTGTGTATTAGTAAGATACCGCGGCATTCTTATGAGATTATCTGAAAGTAAATAAGAATTGGCGATGAGAATAAAAAATATTATACAGAACCTGTTTTGCTCCTTTTGCGTAACCGCAATTTTTGCTTTAAGGTGGCGTAATTGCCTGCCCTTTTCTGGATATATGCCGGTTATTTCTAAAAATAGCGACCAGCTTGAATTCTGGGCCAGGTACCTCATTTATGCAAGAGAACCTTTTAGTTTTCCTATCGGATTGGTTAAGAGATTAGGTTTTCCATTTCAAATTACTACTATAACAAGAGGACCGGTAGAGCTATTCGCTATATTCTTTAAATTACTCTCTAAAATCTATGCCCCATTTGCTGAATTTTATTATTTTGTCTTATTTGAATTACTATGTGCTTTTTTAACTGGGTATTTTACATGTCTTTTACTGGACTCGTTCAGGGTTAAATCATTTTGGCTAAAATTATTAGGTGTAACATTAGTCTCCTTATCTTTTCCTTTTCTCTTCAGAAGTTCGCATTATTACGCTATTCCATCTCTGGTTGTCCATTTTCCTATTTATTTAATTTTCGCCTATTTTTATATCCGACTTTATAAGTATCCTAATTGGAAGCCATTCTTTTTGCTTTTAATATTTTTTCTAATTTTAGCTTTTTTTTGCGATTACCCCACGCTTGTTGTTTATTTCGTATTTTTTATATGTATATGTTTTAACTTTTTTGAATTTATGGTTAGGAAGACAGAAATTGTTCGTAAGCGTTTATTTTTTTCATTAACCGTGTTTATATTGGGTATTGCCTCAACTATTTTTGTTTTAAATGTCCTGGGGCAGCAGGGAAATTATACAGTGCCATGGTCTGTTTCTCCTCTAGCTAATAGGCAGGGAAGGCAATGGGGATATGGCGGAGGGTTTGGAGGCGGATTCCACGTCGCAGACGCCCTGACTTTTTTTATTCCTCCGCAGGATGATGATAAGGTACCGGAAATTAAAAGATGCGGCCCAACCGCATATTTAACAAAGTGGGGCCTTCCCATTACTACTAACAACTTACAAGATGGACAATATGAAGGATTCACATTCTTAGGAACTACGGCTATAGGTATATTATTTTTCCTGATTATAATGCAATTATTTTCTTTAATAAAAAACAGCAGGCTATACTTGATGAAAATGAGATTGAAATGGATGTACCAGTTATTCACCCCTGATAACATTTTTTCATTACCTTTCGTCTTGGGAGTTTGCGCCTTTGTTCTCTATATATTCAGCTTAGGGTATATTATTCATTTTCTGGGTTTTAGGCTTAATCATATCGCTACGCCCGCCCTTGTTCTGGCAGAATGGCATCCTAGGTTTATGTTGGTAAGGTCTTTGGGGAGATTAGCCGTCCCACTTATGCAATATATCACAATAGCCTGCATTATATCCCTGAATCAATATTTATATAAATATCTAAATAAATCAACGAAACCAAAAAAGTTAATATCTGTTTTAATAATAATATCCCTAATAATTTTTCATATTTCTGAAATCCAGGGGTATCTTAAACCACCCGAAGTAACTCGCGGTAATGAAATCGCCAATCTATTCGGTAAAGATGACAGGATATTAATTAAGAAATTATTACAAGATAAAAGAGCTCTAATAGTTGTTCCTAAAATAAGAGGCGGCATAGTAGAATGGGATAAACTTTGTTATTCTCTGGCTTTTTATTCAGATATACCCTTAAGTGGTGCCAGTAGTCCTATGGGTAATCCTATTGAATATCTTCGGCAATACGATTCAGATACCAAAAACATATCGGAGGGAAACATTAAAGAAATAACTAATAGGTATGGGAATATCGCAATAGCAGCTCCTTCTGCCGTTGCAGAAAAGATATTAAACAGGGCAGATGTTCCATTGAAACCGCATAAACTTCATAACCAGGATGCGGTTATACTTACTTTAGATTAGATTTATTTTTTAAAGGAGGTTAAGCTATGAATAAACAAAAAGATTTAGAGTATTTTCTGAAATTAAATTACTCGGTAATATTAAGAAAAGAGAATGGTTTTTATTATCTTTTTATTCCGGATTTATCTATCATCGTAGAAGACCGGGATTTAGGTATGGCTTATACAAAACTGGAAAAAGAAAAAGAAGCATATTTTAGAAGAATTATAGAGATGGATGCACAGGATACTATAAAAGAACCCGCATCTGTATTATTAAGAAGAAAGATTCCTTTAGATTTATTCATGTTTTTTATTAAGACATTAATAATTGCCGTTACTTTTACTGTTGTTATTATTGCTAGCCAGCCCGTCCTTGACTCATTTATCTCCCATGAATTATTGACGTTGCGACTTAAAGCCAAAACATTTATGTTAGAGTTTCCAGCCAAGGTAGATTCTAAGCTAAAAAGTTTAACCCCAGAACAAAAAGAAGCATTCCGGCTTCAGTTAAGAAGTATGGTTGGGGAACTAAGACCATTTGTCAGCGAGCTCCGGTTATTATGGAATAATGAAAGCAGCAAGATTTCTGCCCCGGAAGAGCCAATTAATAGAGAGAATAAATGAGAATATTGTATGACGATACCATCTATAATTTTCAAAGGCTTGGCGGCATATCGCGGTATTTTTCGGAAATAATCAATCGTATAAAAAAATATGAGAACGCCGAGGTAAGCATATTCAATAATGTAAAGGGGAGATTTATTAATAGATTTAGTAGCGCCTTGCTAGAAGTAAAGTTAAGAAGGGGTAATTTTGATATATATCATCCAACATATTATTCTTTAAACGTTAAAAGAAGAAGATGTGTAAAGACTGTCGTTACTGTTTATGATATGATTCACGAGTTGTATCTATCCAGCATAAAAATTCACAGCGACAGCATCCCCATTAAAAAAAAATCTATAATGCGCGCTGACCATATAATATGTATTTCGAAAAATACCAAGAATGACTTACAGAGAATATACAATATAAAAGATGACATGATTTCAGTTACTTATCTTGGCGGACCCAGAGAATGCAATAAGCCGTTCAAGGATAAAAGCCTTCTTCCCGCAAAACCGTATATATTATACGTCGGGAATAGAAAACTTCCTTATAAAAATTTTATGACACTAGTAAAGGCTTTTTATTTATCGAAGTTAGAAGCAGATTTTGATTTACTATGTTTTGGGGATAGCGAATTCTCAAAGGAAGAAGTATCGGTATTCAGAAAATTGAAATTAGATAATGTAATCAAATATATGGAAGGGAAAGACGAATTCTTGCAATTTTATTATGAAAATGCTACGGTCTTTGTATACCCTTCTTTATGTGAGGGATTCGGTATACCTATTTTAGAGGCAATGGCTTTTGGATGTCCTGTAATTGCTTCTCGAGCTACATCTATTCCAGAAGTAGCGGGCGATGCCGCATTGTTATTTTCTCCTGATAGTCCTGAAGAATTGGGTAGCTGTATCTGGAAAATCATCAACAACGACGCATTACGGAATGAATACATAGAAAAAGGAAGAAATAGATGCAAAGAATTCTCGTGGGACAAAACAGCCCTAGAAACCTTTAATGTTTACAAAAAATTAATAAATTAGATTATGAATCCAGCTTCATTTACTCAAAAGGTATCAATAATAACCGCCTGCTTAAATTCTGAAAAGTATTTGGAGAGGGCTATTCAGAGCGTTTTATCGCAATCCTACAGCAATATTGAACATATAATCATTGATGGCGGTTCGATAGATAACACTACGAACATTATCAAGAAATATAAAGACCATATTAGTTATTGGATAAGTGAACCAGATACCGGTATATACGATGCTATGAATAAAGGTATTAAGCAGGCAACCGGAGATATTATTTATTTCCTGAATTCAGATGATAAATTTTATGATACAGCGGTTATTAAAAAGATAGTCGATTATTTTAATAAAGATAAAAATATGGATTTTCTCTACGGGAATGTTATTAATAGTTATGCAGACAGCTCGCAGAATTGGGTAGGAAAATACCCCGCTCTACTTACCAAGATGTATCTTATTAGAAACACGATAGCCCATCAGGCAACTTTTTTTCGCAAAAGATGTTTTGAAAGAGTGGGGCTATTTGATACTCGATACAAGATATTATCCGATTATGATTGGTACTTAAGGGCGTTATATAAATACAAATTACGATATAAGCATACAAAACAAATAATTTCTTTTTTTCAACATGGGGGCATAAGCACAATTGAAGAATACGAGACTTGTAAGCGAGCGGAAAGAAGAACCGTTCAAGAGATATATTTTACCCCTGTTGAATTACAAATGGCTAAGTGGAGCAACCTTTTTATTTATGGCGATTTCTTTCGTATTATCGGACGGTTAATTTTTAGAGAAAAGGGTTACCGATTAATAGTCTCTTGTAAAAATAAACTGTTTTCTAAAACAAGCCAACTCAAATCAACGAAACCCAAAGAATTAAAAGTTTTATATATAATTGAGACGCTTACTATGGGTGGAGCAGAGAAACTGTTAGCGTATATATTAAGAAATATGGATAAAAATAAATTCCATCCAGAAGTGATATGTCTTTTCAATAAGATGGATATTAAGGAAGATTTGCTAAGCGCAGGTATTCCTGTATTTTGCCTAAACTTAAAAAGCGGGTATCAGTGGTGGCGCGCTATTTTTAAGTTGTATTGGATAATAAAGAAAGGAAAATTCGATATCGTGCATACGCACCTTTATTTTGCCAATATTTATGGCCGGGTTGCTGCTAAATTAGCAGGGGTGGATACGATAATCAGCACATTACATAATCCCGATTATACCTATGAAGATAATGGTAAATGGACTTATAAAATACGAAAAGCCATAGATAAATATACCGGAGAGTTCTGCAACTCTGGTTTTATTGCAGTATCAGAGCATGTTAAGAGAGATTTTGAAAAGCATCTTAATCTTAAGAATATCAGAGTTATTTATAACTGTATAGACATTTCCCGGTTTGGGAGGATGGATATAGAGGGAGTTGCAAAGAAAAGATATGAACTGGGCTTAGCTGAAGATGACTTTGTCCTTTTAAATATTGGTAGATTGCATCCCCAAAAGGGACAGTTGTACCTCATAGAAGCGTTTAATTTACTGTTTAAAGATAATCCAAAGTATAAGCTACTTATTATCGGGAAAGGAATGCTGGAATCCTATCTTAGAGAGAAGATAAACGAGTCCTCTCTCGGAAAAAGTATTATGCTTTTAAAAGACAGGTTGGATATTCCTGAGATAATGAGTGCTTGCGATATGTTTATACTTCCTTCTCTTTATGACGGTTTAAGTATAACGTTAATCGAAGCTATGGCCTCGGGTCTACCCATTATCGCTTCAGATATAGATGCTGTAAAAGGAGTCATAGCAAATAACAGGGAAGGCCTGTTAGTAGAAAGGGAAAATACTAAAAAGTTAGCTGAAGCGATCTTTAAGTTAACGAAAGATGAGGAACTGCGCTCTTGCTTGGGCAGAAATGCCAGAATAAGAGCCGCTGAAATGTTTGATGTCGGTGCGTACATTAAAAATTTAGAAAATATCTATGGTGAAGATTGACCTTACAGTTCTTATTCTAGCAAAGAACGAGGCTAAAAATATTGCACCTGTTATTGTTGATGTGCGTGATATTATTAATTCTCTAAAAATTTCTGGTGAGATTGTGGTAGTTGACGGAAATTCCCACGACGATACCTATAATGTTGCCCAGCAAGCAGGTGCAAAAGTTATAGTTCAGAGTAAAAGCGGTTTCGGTAATGCCTTAAGAGAAGGTTTTGGAGCATCAAAGGGCGAATATATTCTGACTATGGATGCAGATTTATCGCACCACCCCTTATTCATTCATAAAATGTGGGCACATAGAAAGGAAGCCGCGGTTATTATTGGGTCACGTTACGTTGCTGGCGGCCGGGCGGATATGCCTTTATGGAGAATGTTTTTGAGCAAGATATTGAATTATTTTTATGCAAGTGGTCTGGCTATTCCTATAAAAGATATGTCCTCTAATTATAGAATTTATAAAGCCGACAGAATTAAGGAATTACAACTGGAGGGTAAATCATTTGATATCATTCAAGAAATTTTGGTAAAAATTTATATTTCAGGTTATACGGCGAAAGAAGTTCCAATTTATTATAGGCCAAGAAAAAACGGAGTTTCCAATGCCAGGGTTATTCCTTTTGGGATTCAGTTAATCATAATGTTTTTAAGGTTGTGGCGGATGCGTAAATCAATTTTATCGGCAGATTATGATGAAATGGCCTACTTTAGTAAAATCCCTTTTCAAAGATATTGGCAGAGGAAGCGGTTGGGCATCATTATGAATTACAGCATTAATATCCCCTTTGTTCTCGATGCGGGTTGTGGTAGCAGTATGATATTGAGGTCTCATCCTAATATTGTCGGCTTAGATATTTCTTTACCTAAACTTTTATATATGCGCAAATATTCCATACCTTTATTACAAAGTTCAATATATACCTTACCTTTTAAGAGCCAAGTTTTTGATGGAGTTATATGTTCTGAAGTAGTTGAGCATATTTCTAACAGAGACAATTGGCTTCAGGAATTAAAAAGAGTCATAAAGCCGAAAGGTTATCTTATATTAGGGACGCCTGACTATGGCAGGATATGGTGGCCGATAATTGAGCAGTTTTATAAATTATTTCTACCTCGCGGTTATGCAGATGAGCATATCTCTCAGTATAACTTCACTGAATTAAAAGAATTATTGATAAAGGAAAATTTCGAAATTCTTTCTTACGAATATATTTTAGGAGCAGAATTGATTATTTGTGCACGATTAAAATAGATTAATAGCAAAGGTCTAAGGTATCAAATTTAGGAGAAATGTTAATTCAAATAAAGTTAGAATATGTAAATTGTAATCTCTGCGGAAATGATGACACAGAATTACTTTATGAGGCTATTCCATTTAGGCATAATTACGATAAAAATTATAACAATAAATTTAGGGTGGTAAAGTGTCGAAGATGCGGATTAGTTTATATCAACCCTCGCCCAGATGCTAAAAGCATTTCAAGTTACTATCCCGAAAGTTATGAATACCACGAAAGGCGAAAAATAAGCTTATTGGAAAAATTGTATTATAAATGCTATCGATTTGGTTTAGGAGATAAAAAAGGTAGGATATTGGATGTGGGTTGCGGAAATGGTAATTATTTGTTATCCCTGAAAAATTCAGGATGGGATTGTTATGGAACAGAAATGGAAAGCTATATGGTTAATTATCTTAACGAAAAGTTAGGGCTAAAAGTTTACAAAGGTGAATTGACCGATATTGAATTACCCAAAGAATACTTTGATGTTATCACCTTTTGGGCAAGCCTAGAGCATATACCAAACCCATTAAAAACCATAGAAAAAGCAAAAACCCTATTAAAGCCAGATGGGAAGATTATTATTTGGCTCCAGAATATAAATAGTCTTGAAGCCAGGTTGTTTAGGGATTATTGGCATCATCTTGAAATCCCCACACATATTTATCAATTTTCTCCAGATACCCTTTCAGAGTTGATGAGAAAAACAGGTTTTAAAGTGGAAAAAATAAGATTTGATATTTCAATGGGTCTTATCCCCAGTTTGGAATATTTTCTGAATTATCATGGAATAAAAATAAAAATCAATAAATTATTTATAAAAATATTATTTTTGCCTGTAGATTTTATATTTATCTTATTTAAAACAAGCGGATTAATGACAATATTTTCAGTTAAAAATAAAAACAGATAATAACATAGACAAGTGATGATAAAGAGATGGTTAAAATACAGATCAAGTCTATCAATTTCTTAACTGCTAGAAAATTTACTTTTATTTTTCTGTTATCTTTTATTGTTCAGTTGACATATCTAGGTTTAAATCCTTTAAGTAAGCCAAGGGGAGATGCGGTTATTTATGATACAGTCGGCTTTAATATCGCCAGCGGGAAAGGTTTTTCTATCGATGGCGTGAATCCTACTACCCTGTACCCGGTATATCCTATAGTTTTATCCATAATATATATTATATTCGGGCACAATTATTTTATTGTTCAATTATTTTTAACTTTATTTTTAGCATTAACTTGCGGATTTATTTATCTATTGGGGAAAGCCGTATTTAATGAGAAAATGGGGTTAATCGCAGCCATCTTTATATCGCTTTATCCGCCTTTCTTTTGCCTTAGCCGTATTATGTATGCTGAACCGTTATTTATTGGACTACTCTATACATTAATTCTCCTGCTAATATTTTTTATAAAAATCAATAAACCATTGATTATTTTTATAAGCGGTATTTTATTAGGTGCGGCAATATTAACAAAACCACAGGTAATTTTTCTGCCAGTAGTTATTACTATCTTTTTATTATGGTTATTGGGCTTTAAAAGAGCTTTAAGATATTTACTGATATTTGGTATTGGGATTCTTCTTTGTATGGGGCCATGGATGATGCGTAATTATATTGTTTTCGGGGATTTTAGGCCAATCGCTGTTCTTGCAATTAAAGATGGCAAGCTCATAAAAGTTGATAAAGGAGTAGGATATAACAAAGAAAAGGCCATATCAATATTAGAATTGTATCAACAAGATGCATTGAAAAATTATTATGTAAAAGCGAAGGTAGAACCGCATATTGAATTTAAAAAAACCTTTTTGCAAAAAATAGTCAATTATTTTGGGTCTGATTATGCAGGAAATCCAAGCAATATCTTTGATTTAGTGCGAAAAATGTATATTACAAGTTATGGGGATGTCCTTGATATGGGGATGCCGTTTAAATCTTTCGCACAGGATAAAAACTTATCGGAATACTATTGGCATATTTTAGTAGTCAAAACAGCGCTGATATTAGTTTCTCTTTTCATATTTTTATCTGGTGTTCTGAATATGTTGTTAAGTATAAAGCGAAGTAAAGAAACAATGTTTCTTGCAACCCTGTTTATGTCATACACGCTCTTTTTTTATTTATGGGTAATATTTTTTGGGCAAGTTGGCATTTGCGGCCGTTACGGGATCCCTGTGTTGCCCATATTGATTTTATTTGCAGTGGACTGGAGTTATAAAAGGGCACAATGAATATATTAATACTTAACCCTCCTTTTGTAGATAATTTTTGCCGTTCTGCGCGTTGGGCAGCAAAGTCACGGGGCCGTGTCCAGCGCCATCCTGATTGGTTATTGGTTACAGCGGCAGTATTAGAAAAGTCCGCGCATAAAGTCCGGTTTATTGATGGCGCTGCATTAAATTTAAAGATGCAAGATATCGAAGAAGAAATTAATAGATTTACGCCGGAGTTAGCTGTACTTCATACTACGACCCCCACAATATACAATGATATTTCTTATGCAAAATTAATTAAGGATAAAATAGGTTGCCTTACTGTTTTAGTAGGTCCGCACGTTAGTGTAGAAGTACAAGATACATTTAAAATTGCTGCTGGCAGTGTCGATATTATTGTACGAGGCGAGTATGATTATACGGTTAGAGATTTAGCCAATAGAAAAAATTTAAGAGATATTCCGGGAATTTCATATATTAATAACGGCGCGGTTATTAATAATCCGGAGAGGGACTTAATAAATGTCGCTGAGTTACCATTTCCTGCCTGGCAGCACATTAAGCCAGAATGGTACTTTGACCCTGCAAAAAGATTCCCCTTTTTAACACTTATTTCCGGCCGGGGCTGTTTTGGGCGTTGCACATTCTGCCGTGATACGCCCATAATGTATAAGAGGCAATTAAGGCTGCGTCCAGCAAAGTCGGTCGTTGATGAGATAGAATATGATTATAAGCTTTTCCCTTACCTTAAAGAAATAATGTTTGAGACAGATACTTTTTCCGCGTCTTCTCAGCATGTAAGGGAAATTTGTGAAGAGATTTTAAAAAGAAATATAAAATTCTGCTGGAGCGTTAATACAAGGGTGGATATGGATTTGTCGCTACTGCCGCTGATGAAAAAAGCTGGCTGTCGTATGCTTATGACCGGCTTTGAATTTGGCACTCAGGAGGCTTTGGATTCCGTGAAGAAAGATATTACCCTTCAAGAGTCACGGAGATTTGCCGAAGCAGCGCACAAGTTAGGTTTTATTATTCATGCCTGTTTTATGTTTGGAGCGCCGGGGGAAACTAAGGAGTCGTGCCGTAAAACCATTGACTTTGCAAAATCCCTACGCTTGGATACTATTCAGTTTTCAGGGATTTGTACTTATCCGGGGACAGAGTTATATGAATGGGTTAAAAAAGAAGGATATCTGGTTCCACGTGATTGGGCTGGATGGGTTGATGGGCATTTTGAGCAGACAACCCTGATAAACTATCCTCGATTAACTAGTGAAGACATCAATAATTTTATTGATATTGGGTTAAAGGAGTTTTATTTAAGACCGAAGCAGTTCTTTAATATGGTTTTAAATATTAGAAGTTTTTCTGATATCAAAAGAAAAATATATGGACTTAGGCAATTTACTAATTATTTCTTTCAAAAAAGTAAACCCCGTTACAAAGAGGCTTTGTAACGGGGTAAATAGATGAAAATACTTCTATTGAATCCTCCATTTTCGCATTACGCTTCTAAGCAACCCCCTTTAGGATTAGCCTATTTAGCTGCGGTTTCAAAAAGCAAAGGAGTTGAATTTAAGGTTATCGATGCATTTGCAGAGGCCAAGTCTATAAAAGAAATTGTGAAAGACATATATAACTATAGACCGGATATTTTAGGGGTAACCATAGCTACCCCTGTTTTTGATATTGTGGCAGAGATTCTTAGACAAATAAAGGAAGCCTTTCCTGTCACTGTAGTTGCCGGCGGTCCTCATCCGTCCGCTCTTCCAGAAGAAACATTACGGAGCGGCATTGTAGATGTGGTCTGCAGGGGTGAAGGCGAAGAAACGCTGGTAGACCTCTTTGATTATCTTAAAGGAAATAAGCCTCTGAGAGAAATACCTGGGATCGCCTTCTTAGAGAACGGCTCTTTTTACTCTACGGGTGACCGCCGTTTTCTGAATAACTTAGACCGGCTTCCTTTTCCTGATTGGGAAGGTTTTGACCTTAGAAGATATTCTAGTCCTGCACGTAAGAAAAATTTTTCACTCCCTGTTATGAGCTCTAGGGGTTGTCCGACTCAATGTTATTTTTGTTATAAGGAAATTTTTGGTAATCGATACCGCTTCAGGAGCCCTGAAAACGTAGTGGATGAAATAGAATATTTAAAAACAAAATATCGTATACAGGAATTTAGTATTATTGATGATAATTTTACTTTATTAAACGAAAGAGCAGAAGAAATCTGTAAGCTTATTATCGAAAGGAAGTTAAATCTTGCCTGGAGCATTCCCAGCGGGATGAGAGTTTCTCCTATATCAGAGAAATTGTTGAAACTGATGAAGAAAAGTGGTTGCTATAGGGTTTTCTTTGGTGCAGAAAGCGGAAATCCGGAAATACTCAGAAGCATTAATAAAGGTATTACCCTTGAGCAGATTAAGGAAGCGGTGAATCTAGCCAAGGAGGTAGGACTTGAGGTAGGTGTTTTTTTCATGGTTGGCAACCTGGGAGAAGATGAAGAAAAGATAAATCAAACTATAAGATTTGCTATTAGTTTGAACCCTAATTTAGTGCAGTTTTCCATTGCAACTCCCTATCCCGGAACAGTATTTTATGAACGGGTAAAAAAAGAAGGAAGGTTTCTTTTTAAAAAATGGGAAGAATTAGGTACCTATGAAAGGCCGGTTTTTGAGCACGGGTCTTTAACCGCTGAATTAATTGGTAAGAAATTTAAAGAGGCTTACAGAAGATTCTATTTAAGGCCGGGATTTATTATCGAAAAAGTGAGGACAATTAAGACATTCAAAGACGTTAAGAATCTTTTACAGGGCGGACTCATTTTTATTAATATGGAGATAAAAAACAAAAACTAATAAATGAATAATGAATAAAATATTACTGATAAATCCGCCATTTAGTCGTAAAGAGGAATATAAATTTTGGATTTCTTCCGTAGGCACGAAGGCGAATCCGCCGCTTGGTTTGGCATACATAGCTGCTATGTGTTTAAAGAAAGGTTACGAGGTAGAAATTATAGATGCCTTGGCTGAAGATCTTACTCCCGCAGAACTTAAACAGAGAATAATTAAAATTAATCCTGGTATCGTAGGGGTGACTGCGACTACACCCATGATTAATAATGCCTTCGAAGTATTAAAGTTGGTTAAAGAATCTTCGGGTTTGACTCTTACGGTTTTAGGCGGTCCGCATATTACGGCCGAGCCATTTTTCACAATGAATGAATGCAAGGAATTAGATATCGGTGTGTTAGGAGAGGGAGAAGATACATTTGCGGAGTTGATTAAAACATATTTAACCTCAAATAGGAGTTTGGGCGAAATAAAAGGTATTATTTATAGAAAAGATGGACAGATAATTACTAATCCTCCGCGGATATCTATAAAAAATTTAGACGATATCCCATTCCCCGCTTACCATCTTTTACCGATGCGCCTCTATTCGCCGTCGCCGTTTAATTACCGCAGGCAACCCGCGGTACCTATAATATGCAGCCGGGGCTGTCCTTTTCAATGTATCTTTTGTACCAAGGGCCTTTTTGGCAATAGTGTGCGCAGACTTTCTCCCCGGAAAGTTTATGAACAGGTAAAATATTTAGTCGATAATTATAAAATTAGAGAAGTCCATTTCTACGATGATACTTTTATATTAGACGAAGGGTGGGTTAAAGAGGTCTGTTCTTACCTTGAGAAGTTAAATATCCTCTGGTGGTGTAATGGGCGGGTAGATATTATGACAAAAGAGATTTTATCTTCTCTAAAGAAGGCCGGTTGTTATAGGATATATTATGGCGTTGAATCGGGCAATGAGAAATCATTAAAGGTTCTTAAAAAAGTAACTTCCATTAAAAAAATAAAAAATGCCTTTAAGATTACGCAAGAAACCAATATTGAAACGGGCGCATTTATGATGTTAGGGATACCGGGAGAAAATAGGGAAGATATGCAAAGGTCCATAGATTTTGTTAAGGAGATTAAGGCTGACCACGCTGTTTTTTCCGTGCTGACACCTTATCCTGGCACAGAGATTTACAAAGACCATAAAAAATATGGAATAATGACAAAAACATCGTGGAAAGATTTTATTATGATATCTAATGACCCAATATTCGTATCTTATTCGACTACAAAAGCTGAATTAAATAGATATTTAACCCTGGCTTATAAAAGCATTGTCTTTAGCCCAAGATTTATAAAAAATAAAATAAAAGATATGTTTTATTCTCCATGGAAAATATTTTTTTATACTAAAGGACTGGTTTCTACAGTCAAGGGTATATTTTCAGATTTTATTCAGAGAAATACAGGGGAGTCGTAAATATGGTTCGGATTATGCTTATTGAACCGGGCACACAGACCAGAGAAGGCGTAATGAGGATTCTGGCATCCATTGGGACAAATAAGGTGAATTGGAAATTTCCACCGCTGGATTTATTAGGGGTTGGAGGGATTTTACGGAAAAACAATATAAATGATTTTATGATACTAGATGCGTTAAATTTAGAATTAACACATGAGCAGACGAAGGAATACATCAAAAAAGAAAATCCTGAAGCAGTCGTGTTTACTTTTACTGTCTTTACGGCTAAGAACGATATGAAAATAGCTAGTATTGCAAAAGAGGTAAATCCAGCGATAAAAACTATAGCCGTTAATTTTGCTGCTGAGTCTTATGAAGGAAATATCCTGAAGGATTTTCCGGATTTAGATTTTTTGGCTTACCATGAACCAGAGTACCCTATATTAGACCTAGTTAGAGCTAATTATAAGCCGGAGAAAGTAGGAGGTATTTATTATCGCGATGGATTAAATATAAAAAAGAATCCTGAAAGATTGCTTATAAATTTGGACGATATAGGTATTATGGCGCATGATAAAATACCGCTTCATATTTATCGTTCCCCCCATCAGAAAAGAAGACCGATATCAGCGACAGCTTTTACCAGAGGTTGTATTAATAAATGTACACATTGTTTAAGTTTATTTCTAAATTTAAGGTCAGAATTCCATTCTGGGAGCGGACACGTAAGATACAGGTCTTACGATAGTATTAAGGAAGAATTAGGACTCTTAACTTCTTTAGGCGTAAGAGAACTGCGTTTCTTTGATAATGAATTGACTGCTGATATGGCATGGGCCGAGGGCATATTTGATATGATGATTAGGGATAAAATCGATATAACGTTCTCTTGCAATGTAAGAGCGGATACGGTTAATGATGCATTATTGAAGAAAATGAAAAAAGCCGGATGCCATTTGATTTCAATAGGAGTTGATAGCGCAAATCAGAAAATCCTGGATAATATGAAAAAGAATCTTACTATTGGGCAAATTAATAATGCCATCAATCTGATACGCAAGCATAATTTCATGTTATCTACTTATACAACTTTTGGCCATGAAGGAGAGTCCAGAGAAACAATGATGGATACAATCGCATTTATCAAGAAAATTAATCCTGATATCTGCTCTTTTTCTTTTGCTGTCCCGATAAAAGGAACAGAATTCTACGATTTTCTTATTGAAAACAATTTTTTAGATATATCCGCGCCTTTAGAATCTTATGATCCTAATTTACCACCCGTATATTCCTATCCGCAGATTTCTTCGGATGAGATGTATAAGACAGCTATGTATGCGTATAGGTCATTTTATTTCAGACCCGCGTATATTTTTAGAAGATTACTGCGTTCTTATAGTCGCAGAGATGATATCAAATATATGTTTTTTTGCATTCAAAGGTATATCTTGGAACCTTTGAAAAGAAAAAAATAGCCTTTTTAATCAATGAAGGAAAATAAAGATAAAAAATATTCTTATGGCGTGAGCATAGTAATTCCGGCGCATAATTGCTTAACTAATATTGATAAGGTCATTTCTTCAAGCCTAACGCAAAACTACTCTAAGGAAAAGTTAGAAATCATCATCGTAGATGATGGCTCAACCGATAATACCGCCCAGGCAGTTAAAAAGTATAGCCAGGTAAAATATATTTATCAACCAAATTCTGGAGCAGCAAAAGCCAGAAATACAGGCTGGAGGAATGCCAAGGGGGATATTATCTGTTTTACGGATTCCGACTGTATACCAGAAAAAGATTGGGTAAATAAACTTATCACAAGATATACTTCCGATAATATTGCTGGTGTGGGAGGGTCCTATGATATTGCCGATGATAAGTCATGGCTGGCAAGATGTATACATGAAGAGATTATTCAAAGACATCTGAAGATGCCAGAGATCAGCAGCCATTTAGCAAGCTGTAATTTTTCCTGCCGGAAAAACGTCTTAAGCCAGGTACAGGGATTTGATGAATCTTTTAAGGCCGCTAGTGCCGAAGACAATGAATTATCTTATCGGATAAGGAAAAAAGGATATGAACTAGTCTTTGATAAAGATATAAAAGTAGCCCATTATCACCGGACAAATTTATTCAGTTATTTAAAACAGCAATTCCGCCATGGTTATTGGTGCATGAAATTATATAAACTTCATCCCGATATGATGATAGGAGACGGTTATGCAGGATTAATAGACCACATTCAACCACCACTTTTTTTGTTATTCATCGGTTCATTGGGGCTATCATTATTTATTTCTGGGTTATTTTACTTTTTTTCGCTGCCATCACTGATTATGCTTTTGTTACTTAATCTTCCTATGGCGGTATCAATTATTAAGAGAAAGAGAGAGAAAGTTTATTTGCTATTTATATTCTTAGTATTCTTACGGGGCATTGCTAGGTCAATAGGTATGTTCGGTGGTATCTTTAGATTTTTTATACTTGGGCCTTTTCTAAAAAAAGAAAATCGGGTTTCTTAAAATGATTTTACAAAAAAAAATATTAGTTATGATTCCTACCTACAATGAAGAGAAAACTATCACTTCGGTGATTAATAATGTGAAGGATGCATTACCTATAGCTGATATCCTGATTATAGATGGTGGCTCTGATGACCAAACCTGCGAGAAGGCCAAGAATTCAGGTGCATTTGTATTGACGCTACCTTATAGCATAGGCATCGGAGGAGCGATAGAAACTGGCTTTAAATTTGCCGCCCAGATGAATTATGATATCTTGGCCCGCGTAGATGGAGACGGGCAACATAATCCGGACGAGCTTCCCGGGATGATAAAAGTAATAGAAGCTAAAGAAGCCGACGTAGTTATTGGCTCAAGGTTTTTTGAAAATAAAAATTATAAGAATTCTTTTCTTAGAGGAGTAGCCATAAATATTTTTTCTTTTATTGACTCTTTACTTATTGGCCAGAGGGTAACGGATCCTACCTCCGGTTTTCAGGTCTATAACTCTAAGATAATAGAATTCTTTGGTAAAAAATATGCCCTTGATTATTCTGAAGTAGAATTTTTATTCTTACTTGACCGTATTGGCTTTAAGACAAAAGAAGTCCCTGTATCTATGAGAAGGAGAACTGAGGGTAGCTCATCCTTTAACAGCATCCGTTCCCTGGTTTATGTTCTTAGAGGCATTTTAGCGCTTTTTGTAGGCCTATTCCAAGATTTTCCTAAAGCCGAAAGGAAAACCAATGACTCTTAAAATACAAATTATCGCTATTATAGTATCTTTATTGTTGCTATCCATTATTTTCGAGCTTATCAGAAGAAGAAAACTTAAACCAGAATATAGCATATTCTGGGTCTTTATAGGGATAGTTATGCTTTTGCTTTCTGTGTTTAAGAATTTATTGAATAAACTGGCTGATATTTTAGGCGTATTCCCACCGGTCTTCGCATTGCTCCTTATAGGATTTGCTGGTATAGTGCTTATCTTATTGTATATTTCTGTTTT
>Ga0233423_10000080_pt1 | contig 57667 bp, 62 predicted proteins | sample Watercolumn_Mata_FD_180713 | JGI IMG/M metagenome (GOLD analysis project Ga0233423, IMG submission 180713) | Freshwater microbial communities from Lake Matano, South Sulawesi, Indonesia - Watercolumn_Matano_2014_112_MG | ecosystem: Environmental > Aquatic > Freshwater > Lake | place: Indonesia... | reverse complement strand
TTAGAAACATTTTTAATATAAATCTTTTTTAACCATTTTACTGGCTCATTGATTGTTGCATTATACTGGAATGTCTGCTCTGTAAAGTTTTCAGTGACATTTATTTCAGTTGCATTAACTTCAGTTAGGTTAGTCAGGTTTTCTTCAATTTTGTCGACGTTGTTATCCAATGTCTCTAAATCAGTTGTAGTGTAAAAAATTTCAGTCAAGGAAATATTAGAATTCTCCAATTCAAACCTCAATTCAAAGTCGTTTTCAATCAAATTTAAGTCACTTAAGTTGCATGTTTCCTCGCAAACTTGAGAAAATGAGATTGTTTTTACTTTTGAGTTCTTTTCATTTTCTTGAGCACTAGTATTTTCATTCAAAGAGTTCGTATTTGTTGCGTTTTCTCCAAGAGTTTCAGTTTCATTATCTTGAGTGTTTAATTCTTGTGATGCTGAGCTTTGATTGTTGTCTAATGATGTATCTGTAAGTTCTATATTTGTATCAATAATGTTTGATTCAACAACTTGTCCGGGGTTTGTATCTTGGTTCTCTGTAATAACAGGCTCTGCAGATGTTTCTGATTCTATTCCAGAACTTGTGTCAGAAGAATCTGAACTTGAACCTTCTGAGGCACTTTCATCAGAAATAATCATTCCTGTAATTAGATTATTTGTCTTAGAATTATCTTTTTTGTTTTGTCCATTATTACTCTTTTCAAGCAATGAGCTGTCAAGAATTAGCTTATTCCCTAAATATACCTTAGCCCTTCCATTTCCTATTATATTTAGATTTCCAGAAACCTTAACTGAGGTAATTTTTGTAATATTCTCATGTTGAAATTCAGGAGTCCATGTATAGACATTGACATTCTCAGGGCTAATCTCTAAATTCAAGTTCTCAGAATACTGGTTTTCAACTACACTCATACCAGTAAAAGTAAAAGGGTTTGTTCCAAAAATTGAAATAAAAAGAACAATACAGACTATCAAAGAAACCATTATAGATAACTTGTAGTTGTTCTTTGCAATCCTGAAAAAATTGTCTTCAGAGCTTTTTTGGATATATTCACTTTTTACACTACCATCTTTATCACGAAAACTATGGTACTCATATGGCCCATAGAGTTTCCCACCTATTTTTACATACCTTTTATAAGACATTTCCCTTACTTATTCAATACTTTTTGGATACCTTTTTTTAATAGCTGTTTTCAGACTTTTTACACTACATTTTTATGTAAAATTACTATTTAAACCTTTTCTATTTTGTCGATATAAAAACTCAGGAAAAACATAAAAAAATCTGTCTTTTTAAGGAGTAAAGTAAAAATTGCGAAAAAACATCAAAAAATGCTGAAAATTTAATCTAAATCACCCAGCTCAGTCCATCATTTTTTAGTTTCTTGATCAGCAGGCATCCATGAATATGGGAGCAATTCACTGAGTTTATGTTTTTTGTAAGTCAAATCAGATTTCTGAGGTTTCATCACCTCGTTCTTGAGAACAGACTGAAGTTTAAAAAACTACCTAAAGGTATATTAAAGCAAAGGATTTTAAATCAATTTTATCTTATTCATTTGACAGCCCCATCGTACAGCGGTCAAGTATGCAAGCCTTTGGACAAGCTCTCTTTGAAAAAGAGACCTTGGAGAGAAAAAACTCGGAAGAAAGCTTGTGACCCAGGTTCGAATCCTGGTGGGGCTATTTCCTCTTAGAATTAAATCTTGTTAACAATGAGAAAATTCCCTAACTTCTTCTGATATTCCTCTGCTTTCTTTGTAAGTTTGCCGTTTGTGACAAGAAGAACAGGAAGTCTTTCGTGCTGTCCTTCATTGTAAGCTAAGCTCAAGTCAGCTTCATTTAAAGATTTCTTCTGCAAAGAATATATCATAAAGTTCATCAATCCAAGTTTAGAATCCATCTGAGCTACACAGACTTTGTTCTCATCTTCATAGTTCTTCACAACAGTCATGTCTTTTTCATGGATATAATCAATGACTTTTGAATGAAAGTCCTGTTTTTTCTTTGTAGGAGCTCTTTTCTTCACATTTTTCTTCAAGATTTCAGGATGCAGTAGTTTTTGTTCTTCAACTTTCACTTCAATTTTAGTTTCCTTTGGTTCAATTTTCTCTTTTTCATCTAATCCAACAGGATGCAATGGCTTGATTGCCTTCTCTTCCTTAAGCCTCTTGATAGTCTCCTGAATCTCATCTGGCTTTTCAAATTCCTCAAGTTTCTTGTCAGGCTCCTTGATTTTAGGCATGTTGTTAAGATGTTCTTCAGCTTTTCTCAGAGCTTCATCCTCTGACAAAGTAAAATATCTCCAAAAGACTTTTTGCTGGTCTTTCAAGTTTATTTTTAATTGTATTGCATAATCCTTAATAGCATTCAAACACACTCTTTGCACAGGATTCAATTCCTCATCACTAACAACTTGTTTTTCTTTTAATAAATCAAGAGCTTCTTTTTCTTTTCCATGCAAATGTCTTGTGAAGTTCTCAAGCATATTCTCTTGCCCTGGCAGTAAATATAACGGTGAGCCGCCTATTTTCAAGTAGCTGATTCTTAATGTTTTGTCAGAAGCCATTTCAGATAATAACGCAGATGTAAATAGGAGGGATAGTCCAATTCCTCCAGAGATCTGACTAGGAAGACATGGGCCTTTTTCTTTAAGAATCTCTATCACCCTCGGCTTTTTTTCAGTTATGTTCAACGACATGAAACTTATATGAGAAAAGAGTATAAAAAAGTTATTATACCCCTTTTACTACACTAATAAGATAAAAATATTTTTAAAAAAGAGGCAAAATGGTTTTTGAAGCATTCACTTATCTTTTAGACTTAGTAATACGCTGGAGCTCTATTTTAGTCTCTCCTTACAAGAATTTTGAGCTCCTATGGATTGTTGCTCCAGCATTATTATGCTGGATTTTCAATGAGTTCTACCAAGAGAAGATAGGCACATCTTTTGGAAACGTAATATCAAATGGCGCTGTTTTGCTTTGGGTTGGAGTTGATTGGGCAAGAATTACAACAAGTTTTCTTGGAATAGACTCATTAGGGATAATAATTTTCAAATATTCTTTAGCAGCAGTAGCTGTTCTCTATGGTTTATTTGTGATAATCTGGGGAGCAAAAGGCCACAAATCAATCAAGTTTGTTGGAAGAGCAAGAAACATAACTTATATGATAATCATGTTCACACCACTATTGTATAATGCCATTCCAGTTGATTTTGAGACTTTCTTGAGTATATTCTTATTCTTCCCAATTTTCTATTTAGTCATAGAGATTTTAGATCTAATAATTCCAAATCCAAAGATCTATGACAAAGATAATTTACAGGAATCAAAAACCAAAGCAGAAGAAGTTGTGGAAAACTCAAGTTTTGTTTGAGGTTTTCTTAATTTTGCTAGTTGATTTTACATCTATATATGTTTAATTTAGATTTTTTTGAATCATCGCTTTCTTTGAAATCAACGATTTTATTCAACTTACAGACGGAATTTTCAATTTAAAACTGCTATAATAATTATAATTAGATTTCATTTATTAGTCAAGTTTAATTAAGGATCTTCAGGACTATTGAATCAAACAGAAGAACAACACTTAAGCATAAAAATACAGATACATTTAAGGTCTTGTCCACTTGATTTCATAATAAGTGACGTCGCCTTCTTCATCAACAATTGCAATCAAAAGGTTTTTCTTTGTTGAATGTGCTACTCTGTTTTTTGCAGCAAACTCGTGCCACGTTAAGCTTGAAGTTTCATAAACAGGGAAAAGAACCCATCTTGCATGATCTTCTCCTGGCTTGATTCCTCTGTCATAAACTCTGAAATCAGCTCCGAATTTTAAAGCTGTTTTGACAATATATCCTCTGTTTCTCATGTCCTTAAAAACACAGTATCTTGTGAAGAAATTCGGTTCAGCACCAGAAGCTAATTCCAAAAGCTTGTCAAAACTAAGTTTCTTTCCTTTTGAATAAACTGTAATCTTTTTTCTTTCCAATAAATATAATGCTTCAATAAAAGAATAATAAACTTTCTTGTCTTTAACTTCGCCAAATCTGCTCATTCCTTGTAAATCCAATGCTTTCTTGTCCTTGGCAATTATATGTTCCCCAGAAAGTGTTGTCTTGAATGCCTTGACTTTTTCTTTTTTAATGTCTTTTTCTTTTGAAACCTTTAGTTTCAGTTCTTTTATTTCAGGACCAATTTCAAGACTTGTCTTTTCAGTAAGTTCTTTCTCAAGTGTTTCTTGTTTTTTCTTCTTGGTTGCCATAAAAATCCAGGGAATAATTGTATTTAAAGTTTGGCATGTCCGTATATAAGTGTATGATTCTGTTGCTTTTCTTGAAAAACAAAGGGATAATCTAACACATATTAGTGGAAAAAACAATCAACAAAAAAATCACCAGATTCTAATTAAACATTAAACTTAAAAACATAACAGCTTTAACAAAAGATGGTAGAAGTAATATTTTTGGGAACAAGTCAGGCAGTTCCCACCAAAGAAAAGAATCAAGCAGCTATTCTGCTTAGACATGGTTCTGAAAATATCCTGATTGATTGCGGTGAAGGGACCCAGAGACAATTTAAGATAGCTGGCTTGAATGCATGCAAAATAACAAAAATTTTGATTACACACTGGCATGGAGACCATATTCTTGGCTTGCCCGGGCTTCTTCAAACATTAGCTTTGAGCAATTATCCTAGAACATTGGAGATTTATGGTCCAAAAGGAACAAAAGAATTCATGACTTTGATGCTAAGGCTTTTCATTTTCCGCGAGAAAATAAAAGTTGATGTTCATGAAGTTTCTGAAGGAACTTTTTTCGAAACAAAAGACTTCAAATTAAATGCATTGAGGATGAAACACCCTGCACCTTGTTTAGCTTATAGTTTTGAAGAAAAAACTCGCCATAGGATTGACATGAACGCTTTGAAAAAAGCAGGATTCAAGCAAGGGCCATGGCTAAAACAGCTTCAAGAAGGGAAAGATGCAAAAATAGATGGAAAAATCATTTCTTATAAAAAATTCACAGAAGAAGCAAAAGGAAAGAAAATTTCATTCATACTTGATACTGGAATCAATGAGAATTGCTATGAGATTTCAAAAAATGCTGATATTTTGATTGCAGAAGCATGTTTTTCTAAAGCAGAAGAACAATTAGCAAAAGAACGCGAGCATTTGACAGCAGAACAGATTGCAGATGTTGCTAAAAAATCAAAAGTCCAAAGACTTTTATTGATGCACATTTCTCAAAGATATGACAGAAAAGAGAAAATTGTTTTAGATGAAGCAAAAAAGATATTCAAGAATTCTGAATTAGCAAAAGATTTTATGAAATTGCAAGTATAATTATTTCTTCTCTTTATTTTTTTCTTTTTCAGCTTTGCCTTCAAGTTCTTTTATCTTGAGCTTTTCTTCAATTCCTAATTTTTCAAGAAGTTCTTTGTACCTGTTTCTTATTGTAACTTCAGTTATTCCTGCAATGTCAGCAACTTCTCTTTGTGTTTTTCTTTCATCATTCAAAAGAGCAGCAACATATAATGCAGCAGCAGCAATTCCTGCTGGTCCTCTTCCTGAAGTGAGCTCTGAAGACTCTGCTTTTTTCAAGATTCTTAAAGCATCTCCCTGTGTTTTTGGAGATAGATGCAAAATAGATGCAAATCTTGAAATGTAGCTCTTTGGATCACTTGGCGTGATTTTCAAGTCTAATTTTCTTGTAATAAACCTATAAGTTCTTCCAATATCTTTTCTTTCTACTTCTGATGCAGCTGAAATCTCATCCAATGTTCTTGGAATTCCGTATGTTCTGCAAGCAGCATAAATACAAGCTGAGACAACAGATTCCATTGATCTTCCTCTCACAAGCCCTCGTTGCAATACAAGATTATAAACTCTTGAAGCTTCTTCTCTTACAAAATTAGGCAAGTTCAAGAAGCTAGCAACTCGTCTTAATTCAGCCATAGCTAATCTTAAGTTTCTCTCAATTGAAGTTGAAACTCGTTCCTGCCATTTCTTTAATCTGAAGAATTTTCTTATCTTTTTCTCAGAACCAAGTTGATAAATGTCTGAAATCTCTCCGACATTAGTAGTCAGTCCCTGGTCAAATTTCTGCATACTCAAAGGAGCTCCTCCTCTTGTCTTTTTCTCTCCTTCTCTGAATTGCTGCCATTCCTGTCCTAAGTCAATCATCTTCTCTTCGACAACTAATCCGCAATCAGAGCATATTATTTCACCTTTTTGTTCATCATAAATAAGGTTTACAGAACCACACTCAGGACACTTTTTAACAAATTTTTGGGGCATTTTTAAATTTTCTCAAGAGTAAGATTTATAAACTTAATCTCTGAAGTCTTTATAAATCTTTCGGTTTATAAACCTTGCGATTTTCAAAGTCCCGTCGAATTTTCAACAAATTAAAGTTCATAATAAAAAAATATAAAAAGTCCTAATGCCTAAACAAACATGGCTGAATTCAAAAAAGTTTATAGATGTAATGTCTGCGGAAACATTGTTGTTGTTCTGCACGAAGGCAAAGCTCCCTTGATTTGCTGCGGCCAACCAATGGAATTACTAAAAGAAAATTCAGTTGACGCAAGTCTTGAAAAACATGTTCCAGTAATTGAAATTGGGCACGAGAAAATCAAGATTATTGTTGGAGAAGTTCCGCACCCAATGGAAGAAACGCATTACATCGAGTGGATTATGCTTGACATAAATGACAAGATGCTTATCAGCTTTCTCAAGCCAGGAATGAAACCAGAAGCAGAATTTTGGGAGACCCTTCTTAAAGACACCAAGATTTCTGCAAGAGCATATTGCAATTTGCATGGTTTATGGAAGTCAAATTAAAAAATTGCTTCGAGCTTGTGCAGAGCACAGCGATAAGTTGACATTAACTTGCGAAAGACAACGTTGTCCAATATGCTCAAAAATAAAATTTTTGGCATGCAGAAAATCTTTGAATTTTCTAGCATTTTGGCAGTCTTGCAAGACGTAAACTCAATAACAACTAATAGCCCTAAGAAAAGCATGTTGAACTTTTGTTTCAAACCATAAAAGTATTCTGAACCAAGAAATTCAAAAGGTCATTGCATGAATTTATCGCGAAAGGCCTGTCATTTTCAGAATTAATCTCTTTTTTTATTAAAATAATCTTGTTCCCTTGTTCTTCCTCAAGAAAGATTTTGAATTGTTTGTAGCCGTATTTTTCCCTGAAAAATGCTTTTTCAATATTAGTTTCCTTGTCTTCAAGCCAAACTCCAAGTTTAGAGAAATTATCTCTGATTTCATCAAAACTTGAAAGCTTTGATTGAACTTCAACTATTGTCATTTTATGTTTAAGTTTTATATTGATAGTTTAATTATTTTCTATTTTTTTGTTTTTCTTAATTTCTTTTTGAGGTTCTGGTGCATCCAACTCATTGCACAACGTTGCAGAACCAAGCAATAATTATTTATGGGCATTATCCCGAGGTTTATTCAATTCTCCTTTCATTGAATTCATGAGCAAAGTTCTTTTTCATCAAAATTTTTGCTAATTCAATATCTTTCTCTTTTCCAAGAACACAGCCAAGTTTAGCATAAGCTGTTTCTGAAGTTAGATTTAAATATAAAACTCCTGTTTTCTCTATTGTTCTGCCATTACTATACACTTTTGGGTTCACTTCCCCATAAATTGTTTGTGTGGTCATAACAATCAAAGCTTTTTTACAAGCTTCTTTTAACGTCGATATCCAAGAGATTTTGTTTTCAACAGCCACATGTCCAAAACCAGTTCCTTCTAAAACAATTCCTTTGAATCCTTTCTTGATATAATAATCCAAGATTTCAGGCCCTAGTCCGGGAAAGTATTTTATTATTGCTATTTTTTCTTCAAATTCTGTTTCAACTTTTGTTTTTTTAATTTCATCTCGTTTATTGTGGTTTGAAAGAAATTCAATATTACCATTTTCATAGATTTTTGCTAAAGGTTCATGATTAATTGATTTGAAAGCATCTCTTCTTGAAGAATGCATTTTTCTAATTGAATTTCCTCGAAAAACATAACAATAATTATCATCACTATTAGCATGTCCAACTGCAATTACTTCTGCAATATTGCTTAATGCAGTATGAAATGCGCACTTTAAATTCAAATTTGCATCAGAAGAACCTCGGTCAATGCTTCTCTGGCTATAAGTTAAAACAACAGGCTTCCCTAAATCTTTTAACATGAAAGACAATACAGCAGAAGTGTAATGCAAAGTATCTGTTCCATGCAAAATAACTATTCCCTTGATATTTTTTTTGCTTAAAATCTCTTGAACTTTTTTTGCTAATTTTTTCCAATCTCCAGGAGTTATATCTTCACTTTGAACCAAGATAGGAACTTCAATTTCAGAAATTCTTGCAATTTTATCTAATCCCGGAATATTTTTTAACAAACTAGAAATTTCCGGATTTGGGCTTACAGCTCCTGTTTCATAATCTACTTTCGAAGCAATTGTTCCTCCTGTCACAATAATCGCGATTTCTGGAAGTGTTTTATCTTGTGAGATTTCCTTCTCTTCTACATCTTTCTTTGCCTTTGCTTTTTCAAGAACCTCTACCTCAATATCATCTTTTTTAAATCCAATATTATATCCTGTTTTCAATTTCAAAAGAACAGTTGATTGGTCATGGCTTTCTAATAATATTCCCTCAAATTCTCCATCTTTTGCTTTTATCTTTACTTTTGAGCCAGTTTCTATGTCAAGTTTCATGAATAAAACACATTTTTGATGTATAAAAAAGTTGCTAATTCATTCCAGAATTATTTCTCGGTCTTTACAATCGGCCCCTTGTCTTCAGCCCATTGTCTTAATATCTCTGTCGTACATCGTCCACCATTATATAATCGTTGTTCCATTGGGTTTAAGAACCATACTGGATTTCCTTTATCATCCACTTCCTCAACTCTTAGATAATGAAATATTTTTCCTGCTTTCTTTAATAATTCATAAATTCCGCTTTCCTTTTCTAGTCTTCTGAATTTTGCTTGTTCTTCAATATATTTTCTGTCTTTTTCAGCAAATGAATCTCTATCTTCCTGGCTTATCTTAGCATAATCAGCTAATAACAATCCCCTGTTTGAGAAAAGTCCTGATTTTCCTCCAAGCATAATAATTGCATTTTTGTTTAACATTGCATCATAAATATCTTTTAAAATTGTTTTATATCTTGAAGAGACAGTAACACCAAAAGAATCCCAATCCCATGCACCAACAATATCAGATGATTTGTCATCAAAAGAACTATCTCTGCTAGATTCTGGCCTATATGGTCTAAGTTTTAAATCTCTGTTTAATAAAGAAAGTGCACATTCTTGATCAACATAATATCCTGAGAATAATGCACCATATTCTTTGTTGATGAATATCAAATTCTGAGGAACTTTTGTATTTTTCCTTGCTTCAAAGCCAATTAGCCCTTCTAGTCCAAGGCCAAAATCTCTTATTATCCCATCTATACCCATTTCATGTTCTGTAACAAAGTCCCATCCAAGATTAACACCAACAATTTCCTTTCTGTCATCAATAATGAAATTTGTTTCTCTTGTACACTTTTGCATTTTCGTTTTATGAAACCCCTATTTTTAAAGATTATTGTTACAGAATACCACAGATAAATATTTAAATAAGAAATAATAAGAAATATCAAGTTAATTAAAAAAGAAATCCAGCTTTTTTCAAAGCTGAATAACTTTTTCGTGTAAAATTCTTAAACAAAAATAGGATACCTTATATTTAAACTTTTCGCTGAGGATTTTTGTTCTTTGCGAAGAAAAATTAGGGCTCCTAAATTAAAATTCAAGGAGGTTAATAAAAATGGTGTTAGACTTCGCAAAAGAAGCAATTGAAGGCGCAGGGAAATACGGAATCAACTTCGACGAGCTTAAAGCAGGCAAGGCAACAATCAAAGTAGTTGGTTGTGGTGGAGCAGGCTGTAACGCAACAACATGGCTATTCAACAAAGGAATCACTGGCGCTTCTGTTTATGCAACTAACACAGATGCTTTACACTTGTCAGTATCTAAAGCAGATGAGAAAATTCTTATCGGCAAGGAATTGACAAGAGGTTTAGGCTGTGGTGGTTACCCTGAAAAAGGAAGAGAAGCAGCTAAAGAAGCAATGGTCGAATTAAAAAAAGCAGTTTCTGGCGCAGATATGGTTTTCATTATCGCAGGTATGGGTGGTGGAACCGGAACAGGCGCAGCCCCAGTTGTAGCCCAACTTTCAAAAGAAATTGGCGCAATCACAATCGGTGTAGTCACAATGCCTTTCCACACAGAAAGAGCAAGAATAGACAAAGCTGAATTCGGATTGCAGCAACTTAGGGAAATAACAGACACTGTCATAGTCATTGACAACAATAGACTAGTCGATATTGCAGGTAATCTTCCTGTTGAACAGGCATTTGCAGTTGCAAATGAGTTGATATCAACTATGATCAAAGGTATTGTAGAAACAATTACAATCCCATCATTGATCAACCTAGACTATGCTGATGTTGCTTCTATAATGAAGAACGGAGACGTTAGTTGTATTGGAATTGGAGAATCAGATACTCAGAACAGAGTTGAAGAAGCTGTCAAACAAGCACTAAGTCATCCTCTACTTGACATTGACTATAAAGGCGCCACTGGTGCTTTGATCCATGTCATCTGCGGTGATGATTTAAAACTTGAAGAGCTTAACAACATCGGTGGCTTGGTAACTGAAAACTTAAGTCCTGATGCACAAGTCATCTTAGGAGCAAGGATCAACCGCGAATTCAAGGGTAAAGTCCGAGTAATCACAATCATAACTGGTGTTAAATCACCTTATGTCCTTGGAAAAGACAAAGTCGCAGACAACTTAATGCCTTCAGCTATGTCAGATCTAGGGGTAGATTACTTCAGATAAGTTTAATAATTGAGTTTACTAAACTTATTTGCTGGAATTCACGAATTTCATTCGCAATCTTTTTGATTGCAGTCATGATTTTCCCCTTAGCCTTTTGAGTTCTGGCTAGCTTCACGTAAAACTGAGGCTAGCCAAAAGTTTTTTTATTTTATTTTTGTATAAGTCATTTCTATCATATATCTTTCATCACAACAATTATTTAAAAGAAGATTTATCTTAAGAAAATATGGGAAAAGATGATGAATTAATTTTATTAGTAGAGAGAGTAGCCAGAAGATGGCAAAAAGAGAGTAAAGTTTACAAGACACTTGATGCGCTAAATAATTCTTCTGGAAGAAATTCAAAACATCATCATAATTTCAGAAGAGCTGATATTCTTGAAACTCCAATAGGCACAACAGAGAGTTTTCCAAGAACATATGTTTGTAGTCCTTCAATTTGCAATGAAACAGCATACTACTGCAGAATTTGTGATGGTTATCTTTTAGGAGTTCCAAAAAAAACAAAGTACAACACAATAAGGGTTATCTCAGGTTCAAGAGGAGACCAATATCATTGTGCCCATAAACACGAGATAGGCAGAGTTGTCCGAGAACGAAGCTTATTAAATTAATTTAAATCGAATTATCTTCACTTTTGTTTCAAGTCCAATTTTTGTTTTATAATATTTAGAATATAAGTCATACATCTCCTTATTTGAACTGAATTTTTCATGTCCTTCAAAATCTTTATTTGTCAGTCTAGAAAATATAGTTTCTTTAGTCTCGGTTACTACGGCTTTTGCAAATTCTTCATCATTGTTGTAGCATAAAGACAAATTATCTCCTATTTTAATCTCTTTTTCATCATTTATCCTGAAAGTAGAATTTTTCTTTCCCGTTAAAATCATTTCAGGAAGTGGTTCTGAGAATCTTAGTATTTTCATATAAGGGATAATACAAGGAGATTAAAAACTTAACTCTAAATCGCTTTTATTTGCCCATTTCCTTTCAATGCATTTTCAATGAATTCTTGGATATTCACTTTTCCCCTAATTTCTGGGTTGAAGTATTCTCTGAGATTACTACATGCCAGTTCAATTGATGGTTTCTCTGAAACTGAAATGTCAAATCCCAAGTCAGAATAAGAAACTAAGTTTCTTGAGTTATTATCTAGAATTCCTGCATGAAGTCTTCTGATTCCGTAATCCTTGAAATCTTTGTCTTTGCCTAAGAGCAAATCAATGCATGAACATCCTGCTCTTGACTTACTCTCGTATTTGCAAGGTGAAATCGAGGTTATCATGACAGAGTTTGGCAAAGGGTCTCCATATTCTCTTAGGTATTTTGAAAGTGCATTTCTTTCAGCATGAACATACTTTCCTTCATCAGTTCTTTCAGAAGTTGCATAAACCCACCTTGTAGGCAGAGAAATCAAACAAGCTGCTACAACTCCCTTATTCGAATTTGTAGAATCTCTCAAGTTCCTTAAAGCTCCTTTGAGGTGCAGATCAAGTATTTTTATTTCCATTGTTCACGAAGAATTTTTTTAGAAAAGAAGGCCATTTTCAGATTTAAGTATGTAATAGTTAAAGCATAATCTTAAATTACAGGTCACTGCGCTATTGTTTTTTGTTATTAAACTTATAGACCTCATTTTTAATTGAGCAAATCTTGCGCCCTGAATTCATTATCCTCTTCTTTTTCTTCAGGCATCAGCTTCTTTTTTTCCTGCTCTGTTGCATTTGCTTTTTGCTGTTTTATCCATGTAGCTTCTCTTGGTTTTCCTATTCTTTCGTAAAGAACTGCCATTCTTTCTCGAATTTCATTTGCTTTGTCTAAGGGTAAATTCAATGTAAGAACTTTATTATAAACAGAAATTGCTTTTGTCTGCATTCTCCTGTTTTCATATTCGCGAGCAAGACTAATATAAACTTCATACACCCTATTCAAAACACTTGTTCTGTCTTTTTTTGGCGCTAAGACAATAGACTTCCTGAAAGTATCCTCTGCTGTGAAATAATCATCAGATCTTACATAAAATGTTCCTGCTTTAAAAAATAATTCTTGCTTTTCCCCGAATGTTTTTGCCAAATCAGCTGCATTATTATACGCTTTTGCGACACTGCCCCACCACATTTTTTTGATATAAATATCAGTCATTGCAAGAAATGCATTTTTCCTTGTTTCAGCATCAAATTCAGGATTTTTGACTATCTTTTCAAAATTCTCTAATTTAATCTCATCACTTTTCAAAGCAACTGATTTTAAAAGTTCCTCTTTGGTTGTCATTTTTACCTTTTTTGTATTTTATTATTTGTTTGGTTTCTTTATATAGTTTTCTATGTTTTTGTATATACAAAAACATTCTATATATTCTCAATTAATTTCAAGAAAAATTATTTCACACCACACTTACACATAATCAAGAAGTCTCAGTCATAAGCTTTCTTCTTCGGCTTTTTCATTCCTTGGTCGTGGACTTCAAAGCTAGTCACCATATTCAACTCAGGCTTCTTCTTTGGAAATGGCTTCTCAAGAGGTTTTCCAATAGGCAATAACGCTTCTACTTTAAATTTAGCAGGAATATTGCAGATTCTCTTGACAATATTCTCATCAAACCATCCTACCCAGCAGCTCCCTAAACCAAGTTCAGTTGCTCTTAACAACATGTTTTCGATTGCAGCTCCTGCCTGCTGTCTTGAGTATATTTTTCCTCTTTCACCATAACTCAGTTCAATCTGGTCGAGTTTAGAATAAACTATAATAACATAAGGTGCTTGTGTCAAGAAAGGCTGTTGGCACGCTTCTGCTAATAATTTGATTTTCTCTTTTTCAGAAACTATAATGAACTTAACTGTAAAGATATTTCCAGCCATTGGAGCATGCATTCCAGCTTCGCAAATCTCAGAAATATCTGCAAAAGCAACCTTCTTTATAGAATAATGCCTAACGCTTCTCCTCAATTTTAAGACATTTATCAAGTCCATAAATATTCATAGAATCGAAGTATAAAAAGGTTGCGAAAAAGAATAACAATACTTAAAAATACAATTGTTTTTAATAGACATGCTAAACCTCTCAAATAGATTACAAAAGGTAATTGAAAATCTGTCTAAGGATTTAAATTCCGGGGTAAAAAGATTTTCTGAAAACCCCTTGAAATATCTAGCACAAGTTGGTTTAGATTATTATGATGCTGCAGGCGCAGTTGCAGCAGGCTTTGCTTTTTGTGATACTAATAATCAGGTTCTCGGAGATTCCAGAGTTTATGTAGGGTTTGCAGGAGCGACATTAGCTGTGCTTGGTCCATGTATCGCAGAGATAATAGAAGAAGGAGGTTTAGATTTATCTTATAATCCTCACAGCAGAGCAAGTCATAGATTTCAAAGAAATTTATCTCTTGGGTTTAGTTCTCTTTTCTTTTTTTGGAATAATGGGAAAGAAAACGTCCCCATATCTTATGATATTATCACAAAAGGAATAGCTTCGATACTTCTAATTCCAGCTTATTTTGAAGATAGGTCAAGAATAAAAGCTCCTATCCAAGAAAATTTATTACAACAATATAAGAGAGAAGAAAAAAAACTTTGGGAAGATGCAGATAAAAAACTTTAAAACTTCATAATTCTTCAATAATCATGCACTATTCAGAATTAGCTTCAGTCTACGAAGCTCTTGAAAAAACAACAAAGAGGCTGGAAAAAACAGAGATTTTGTCTGAATTTTTCAAAAAAACAAAAACATGCAATGAAGAGCATGCAAAGGAAATTGCTTACTTAGTCAAAGGAAAGATTTATCCTGACTGGGAAGAATCTGAGATTGGAATCTCGAGCCAATTAACAATCAAGGCAATTTCAAAAGCAACTGGTTTGTCAGAAGAGCATATTGTTAAGGAATGGAGAAAAATCGGAGATTTAGGAAAAGTTGCAGAAGAATCTACAAAAAAGAAAAAACAATCTACATTATTCTCTGGGAAGTTAACTACGCAGAGAGTAGTGGAGAATCTCAGGAAAGCTTCAAAACTTCAAGGCCATGGAACAGTTGACAGAAAATTATCTTTAGTAGCAGAACTTCTTACAATGACAGAACCATTGGAAGCAAGATACATTGTAAGGACATTATTAGAAGAATTAAGAATCGGAGTTGCAGATGGCACAATTCGGGATGCAATTGTCTGGGCATGTTTTGGAAGAGAAATCGGCATTAAGTACAACAAAGAAAAAAATGACATTGACTTGGATGAGAAATGCAGGGAAAAATACGAGCATTATCTTAAAGTAGTCCAGGACGCTTATGACAGAGCAAACGACTTCGGCGTAGTTCTTGAATCAGCTTTTGCAGGACAAGCTGCTTTGAAGAAAATTGAGCTTGAAGTTGGCAGGCCAGTTAAGGTCGAGCTTTGCAAGAAAGTTGATTCAATTAAAGAGGGTTTTGAACGAGTTGGCAAACCAGCTGACATTGAGCTCAAGTATGATGGTTTCAGAATGCTTATTCACAAAACCTCTGATGGAAAAATAATTATCTTCACAAGAAGATTAGATAATGTAACTAAACAATTCCCAGAAGTTGAAAGGTATGTTAAACAGCATGTTGATGCAAAATCATTTATTTTAGATGGGGAAGCAGTTGGCTTTAACCCTAAAACACACAAGTATAAGCAATTCCAGGATATTTCACAGAGAATCAGAAGAAAGTACGATATTGAGAAACTCGAGAAAGAACTTCCGATTGAGCTGAATATTTTTGATATAATAGATTATAATGGCAAGGACATGATTGACAAGCCATTGCTTGAAAGGCGAAAGCTTCTTGAAAAAATAATCAAGCCATTAAAATGGAAAATTAAGCTAGCTGAAAATCTCATTACAGATGATGAGAAAAAAGCAGAGCAATTCTACAAAAATGCATTGAAAGACGGCATGGAAGGGGTTGTCATGAAAAACATCAATTCAAAATATGAGCCAGGAGCCAGAGTTGACACATGGGTCAAGTTCAAGCCAGTTGCAGAGCCATTAGATTTAGTAATTACAGGAGCAGAATATGGAAAAGGAAAAAGAGCAGGTTGGTTCTCTTCATTCATATTATCATGCAGAGGCGATGGAAAGTTCTTGGAAATAGGAAAAGTTGGAACCGGCGTCAAAGAAAAATCATCAGAAGGACTTTCTTTTGAAGAGCTTACAAACTTAATCAAGCCCTTGATAACACATCACTCAGGCACTCAAGTTACTATCAAACCAAAAATCATGGTTGAAGTAGCATATCAGGAAATCCAAATCTCTCCAACATATGAATCAGGTTACGCTTTAAGGTTTCCAAGGATAATCAAGTTGCGAGAAGATCAAGGACTGCACGACGTCCGTTCTTTGGAAGAAATTAAAGAAGCATTCAAGAAGCAAGGTGCGAAGAAGCTGAAGTGGGAAGTGGGCTAAATGAGACAAATTATAATAAAAACAAAAGATTTTGTTTTAAGGCCAAGAACTCTGAAAGATGCTCAATTCTATCTAGATTGTCATAAAGACAAAGAAGCAAAAAAGAATTTCATGTCAGTCCCAAAGAATTTGAAAGAAGCAAAACAAGAAATTAGAGAAGGTATGGCAAAAAAGTCTCTGCGATTTATAATTGAAGTTCAAGGAAATCCAGCAGGTTTCATCACACTTGAATTGAATGATAATCCACGATACAAACATTCTGCCATAATAGGATATGCAATCCATCCAGATTTTCGAGGAAAAGGCTTGGCTACAAAAGCAACTAAAGTCCTGAGCGATTATGGTTTCAAAAAATTGAGGTTAGTTAGGATAACTGGCTGGTGCAGGACTTTCAACAAAGCAAGTGCAAAAGTCCTTGAAAATGCAGGTTTTAAATTAGAAGGTATTTTAAAGAAAAACAAATTCAAAGATGGAAAATATCTTGACGATATGATGTGGGCTAAAGTGAGATAAGTTTCAATTCATTATACAAAAATATTTAAATTGCTTTCTCAGATAAGAAACATGCACAAGTATATTACTAGTATGGGTCTGCTAAAAATTGATGAATGGTTAACAGGAACAGTTGATAGAATGTCTTTTGGACCATTTAAACGAGTAAATCTTTCAAGAAGGGTTGAAAAAATAGATGACAAAGAACCTTTAACAAAAGAAAATTCTATAGAAGTATTGATTGGAGAATATCAAAGAACTTCAAGTTTCCAGGATTTTTCCCCAAAAAAAGTTTGGGTAAAATATTTTACGTTTCCTGATGGAAGAAACGTGACTGTAATCAAATACAAAAAAAACAGTGGAAAAATCCCCCCAGTGCCAGATTTTAAGCCACAAAAAACCGTGCCTTGGCAAGATGATTATGCTCTGAGCTCATCTTAAAGAAGGATTTATACTCTCGTTTTTCTTCTAAAACATAAAGTAAATATAATTATTTGAGCCTTAATTCTAGACTTGCTTTATTCTCTTTATTTTCCTCAATTGTCCAAGATGCTACATTGATTGCAAAATCTCCTAATTCAAGTTGAACAGACCATACCCCAGAATAATCCCCAGCATAAGGGAAAGTAACATCTTTTTTTTGAAGTAGAAGATGATAATAAATATTCAAAAGAATTTCAGAACCAAAAGGCATTTTTACAAAGCTCATAAGCACTGAATCATTCAGATTAGTAAGTTTTCCTATAATCGCGTGTTTTGGGCATTTACTTGGAGGAGAGACATCTGTACTAGAACCTATAATATACCCTTCTTTGTCTATAAAAAATTGTCCTTCAAAAGAATGTGGGCCTGAAAGGTCATAAAGCCCATTAACCACATACTCTCTAGGCGAATGTAGTTCTTCTCTTTCAATCTCTATAAAACGGTCAACTCCTCTTTGGTGTTTTAAACCCCAACAAGCACCAATTGATTTTCTATCTTTAAGCCTATTAAGTGTTCTATTCATTTCATCAACACTATACTTAATCATATTCTCAAAATAATCATATTGTATAAAAACATTTATATCTTATATTATATATCTCATTTATAAAAAAGAATAAAAAACAATAGCAGGAATTGAACTTGTGCAGAACACATCCCAAGTGATATGCTATAGTTTATTTAAAAGAACACGAAAACAGTGTTCAATAATCTCAACTTCAAACATACAAACATAAAAATGCAAAAAGAAGAGAAAATCAAACTCGGACCAGCAGGAATCGGCGGCTTCAAAGAAGCACCTGCTTATCTTGAAGAATTCTCAAAACTAGGAATTTCGTGCGCAGAAATTCCTTTTACTTATGGAATTTGGCTTGACAATAAACAAGCAGAAGAAATAGGAAAAATAGCTGAGAAGTTCAAGGTACAATTATCAATCCATGCACCTTATTATATTAATTTGGATTCTAATGATGAAACAAAAGTAAAAGCAAGCATGAAGCGAATTCTTGATTCTTGCGAACGAGCGCATTATCTTAAGGCAAAATATGTTGTTTTTCATGCAGCATTTTATGGCAAAGATTCTCCTGAGAAAGTTTATGAAGTTGTAAAAAAAAGAATTTTGGAAATGCAAAGAATAATTAAGAAAAATTCATGGAATGTTTCTCTTGCGCCTGAAACAACAGGCAAAAAATCACAATTCGGAACACTAAAAGAGCTGTTGTTACTTTCTAAAGAAACAGGCTGTTTTTTTACTACTGACTTTGCGCATCTAGAAGCAAGAGAAGGAAAAGAAAATTACTTAGAGGTTATAAAAGAACTCCAAAAAAACAAGATTAAAACAATTCATTGCCATTTTTCTGGAATAGAGTACAATGAAAAAGGCGAGAAAAGGCACGTTACCACTGAGCCCGACAAAATTAAAAAGTTATTAACTTTACTAAAAAAATCAAAGATAGAAGCAACAATCATCAACGAGAGCCACAACCCAGTTGAAGATACTCTTAAGTCTATAAAGATTCTGAAATCATTGTAATTTTTTCCACAGGAAATGGAAAAAATTGAAAAAATTAGGGAAATTTCAAGAGCGCAAGTAGTAAAAATTTCTCCTCAAATGTTTTCACTTGCAGTTTCAACAATATTTGAACCCATGGAAAGCTTTTTAAAGTGATTTAACTTAAGAATAATAACACTTTTTGCATAGCTATTTCATAGCTAAGGGGCTGTGAAACACAGCACAATAGTTATGCAGGTTATGTAAAGAGAAACTAAATTTAATAGATGAAAAAAATGAAGAATAAACTTTTGTTTGTTTTAGCATTTGTTTTCTTAGCAGTAACACTAGTAACACTAGTTACAGAAACAGCCAGAGCTGACACAATCGACGTCCAAAAGATGTTGGTTTATGTCAGAGGCGAGCTAGTTTGGGCAGCTGATTGCAGTAGTAATTGGAATTTATCTGATTGCGGCGCATATGATCCAATTTTCTCGCCTTCTCTTGAAGAAGGAGAAAATGTTGATATCAAGGTTGTCATAACTGGCGGTAACAACCCAGAGCCTGTACAACACGTAGTTGTAAGAGCTTGGACAAGAGTTGCTGGCTCTACAATTGAAGATGAGTCATCTGATTTTGACTTGTATCAGGACAATCAATATACAAAGACCTTGTATTTGAAAATGCCTGCAAATGTCAAAGTTGAGAACAAGACTGAACCAAGAGACTTTGTCTTGCACATTGATCTTGAAGCAGATGAACCTCTTTCAGGAATAGACAGCGCAGAAATCAAATATGATGTACAAAGATTGTCAGAATTTCTGTCAGTCAAGAGCATCAATATGAGAACCTCTTGTACAGTATACTGTAACTCAGTTTATGCAGATGTAGTTGTAAAGAACACAGGCGCCCATGATGTTGAAGACATTTATGTCAAAGGAACAATCAAGGAGCTTGGAATCTCAACAACAGCATACATAGACCAACTAGTTGCATTCAAGACAGAAGACGAAGATATCTCAAGGCAAGTAACATTGACTTTCGTACTTCCAAGTAATGTCCAACCTGGTACATATACCTTAGAAGTCAGAGTATCTGCAGATGATGTCAAGGATACAATACAAACACAGCAATTTGTGATAAGTGGTTCAAACACTCAAACACCAAATGTTGAAGTTGTTCCACAAGTAGTCAGCCAAGAAATAAGTGAAGGCGGAAGTGTAACTTATTCAATGATTGTAACAAATCAAGGAACAAGCACACAAACTTTCACAGTTGATACAACTGGATTAGATTGGGCAACAGTCCAAGTAACTCCAAATACATTCAGCTTAGCTGGCGGAGAATCAAAGATTGTCAATGTGTATGTTAATGCAAAAGATGGAATTGTCTCAGGTCAAAGAGTATTTAGCGCAAAAGTTAGATACGGACAAGAATCTAAGACAGTATCATTCACAGCAGACGTTACAGGAAAGAGCAGAGCAATGGACATAAAGACAGTCTTGATGATTGTTGGAATAGTCCTTGCAGTAGCAATAATTATCTTATTGATAGTATTGTTAGCTCAGAAGACAAAGACTGAAGAGAAAGCAGAAGAAAGTTATTACTGATAACTTTTCAAGCTTTAGCTAAGACAAAAAACAGAAAAATTTTTTTTTACTTTTTTTTATTTTTTCTTTTTATTTTCCTTTTTCTAAGATTTTTTAGACATTCTGTAAGTGTTTTGATTATTTTGTTTTCGCATTTTCCTCGAAACCTGGAGAAGAATAAACTTTCATTTATATCCACATAGATGTAGAGAAATGAAACATATACTTTAAGATGATAATTCTTAAAAATAAGGATAATCTCCCCCTAGCATGGGGAATAAGTCCTGGATACAACAATATATTGAAGAAGAATTAGCATCAAGAGTTCTAGAAATAAGAGACCCTATTGCTGACTGCAAAGCTGTTGATGGAAAAATTAGATTTAACAGGCCTAAAACAGAGATCGTGGAAGAACTTAAAAAAACACGTCAAGAATTCAGGACTCTTGAAGCAATGATAAGTCTTTCTCCACGCCTTTGTCCTGCAAATACAGGAGGAAATTCTTGTGTTCCCCAAGAATTTATAGAGAAAAATTTAGACCATCTATACGCTGTCCTGCTTTTTCAACATGACACTTACTCCACTTTAAGTAGAGTAGGGGACTATGAACAAAATCTAGACATAGCAATATTTGCTTCGCATCACATTCTTAATACACTGCTTACAATGGCTTATCTCTCCTCAAAAGATAAAAGATATGTAAGAAAATGCGACCCACATCCATGGTTAACTCATGAAGAAGAAAGAAGTAATTATTATCTTCAAAGGGGCATTACAAATTACAAACTTAATTTTTCTATTCAAGGTAACCCCGCATTTGATAATTTGATTTATACTGTTGTCTATAATTTAATGAAGAATGCAACATCATGGGTAACAACAATTGCAAGTCCTTCAAAAGAAGGAGGGCCTGATAATCCAGGGGTTGTTGACGTCAGGTTTTATGAGGGAAAAGATTATAGATATGTTGTGAAAGACAATGGTCCTGGCATTAAACCAGATAAAATGCCCACTATTTTTTCAGGTTTAGAATTGCCCAGACATGGTTTAGGTCTCTGGACTTCAAGGCGCATAGCAGAATTAAAAGGCGGAGATATAGTAGTTGAATCATCTACTGGCCAAGATTCTTTCAGATACGAAACAAAAAATAACACTCTAACAAAGATAAGCCCACAACCAAAAGGAACAACTTTTTCATTCATCTGCCCAAAATACTAAAGGTAGAATTAATTCAGAAGATTTTTCTCTAAAATCATTAAAAACATTATACTGCAATCATTATGTTATTTTGCAACAATGTTTTTATATGTCTAAAATCTTCTTAAGAAATAAATAAAAGGGATTTTAGATATGCCAAAAATTTTTAATTTTTGAGCATGTTTTTGTCCCATTATATAATACTAATTATATACTAAAGAGAAAAACGAAAAGATGGTAAACAAAACATATTTGATTGCAGTTTTATTTTTGCTTTTAGTTTCAATAATTTCCCTGGCAAAAGCAGATTTCACAATTGAAAGCCAATTAGATACTAACAGCGTGTGCCCTTCTAACACTATAATAATAAATGAGATAGTAACTTCAACTTCAGACTCAAGCTATTCTGTTTCTGTTTCAGGTTCAGCAGCCCAGTTCACAACAGCTGTCCCTTCTGGTTTCTTTTTAAACTCAGGTCAAAAACAAACTGTTTTTCTTTATATTACACCTTCATCAAAGATAAATCCAGGCTCATACTCCTTAGATTTTAAAGTAACAAGCCAGGGAACAACAAAAACAGTATCACATTCAATTGTAGTTGAGAACTGCCATCAAACAACCATCACAGTAGAGCCATTGATCCAGACATCTTGTTCTTGCGAGGAAAAATCATTCAGATTAACTATATCAAACAACGGAAAATATCTTGAGAACTACAACCTTGCACCAGAAGGCCCATTAGCTTCATACGTCACATTATCAAACTCTTATTTCTCATTAGCCTCAGGTCAATCAACAACAGCCATAGCTTATGTAAAGACTCCTTGCAATGTTTTTGGAAATTATGACCTTAACTTCAAAGTAAACTCAGATTCAAAATATGCACAGGCAGAAACAACTTCAAAATTAGAGATAATTCCCTGCTATGATTATGCAATAACATCTGAGAAGAATTTTTATGACTTGTGCGAAAACCAGAAAATTTCAGTTCCAATAAAAATAACAAACACAGGAACAGTTGACAATTCCTATACAATCAAATCAATAGGGCCAACATGGATTGTTTCAGACCAGAAAACCTTGAAACTCTCTCCTAATACAGAGAAAATCTTCAACTTAGTTGTCCAGCCTCCATTAAAAACATTAGGGAATTTTTCCTCAACAGTTGAGCTTTTATCAGACAAAGGCTCAATATCAAAGAAAATAGACTTGGATTACAAAGTAGATTCTTGTTATGGCTCCTCAATTGCAATTGACAAGAACGCAGACCAAGTTTGTGATTCATTCAAGAATACATACAAAGTCACAGTCAAAAACACAGGTAGATTCAAAAATGCATATAATATAGTACTAGTAGCTCCTACATGGGTTAAAATAGACAAAACCCAAGTAACTTTAAATTCTTCTGAACAAACTGACTTGACTTTAGAAGTTTCTCCTGCAGTTGATACAAAAGCATCAACTTATTCAATTATAGTCAAGGTCCAAGATATTGCTAACAAGATTGAAAACCAAGAGACTTTAAGTTTAACAACAATCTCGCAAGAAGATTGCTTCAAGCCTTCAGTTACTAGTGAGAAAGATGAAATCACTATCCCCCAAGACACAGCAGCAACATTATTATTTACAATAGAAAACAAAGGATTGACAACAGCAAATTATGTGATTGAATTATCAGGAACAGCAGCAAGTTTTTCAAGAATAAATCCTTCTACAATCACCCTTGAACCAAACAAAGCACAATCGCTTTACTTGTACTTATTCCCATCAATTGACACTCAAGTGAATAATTACACCTTGACCTTAACTTCAAGATTAAAAGATTCAACAATCAGCTCAAAGAAGACAATAATAGTAAAAGTTTTGAAATCTTCTGACCAACCTATCATTAATATAACAAAGAATCAGACAAACCAAACTCAAGTCAATGAGACTAAAGTTGTAAAGAAGACCTTCTGGCAAAGCATAACAGGCTTCTTCGTAAGCTTGTTCACACCTAAAGTCGCAACAAACAATGCTCCAAAATTAGTCAAGAAAATTCCTAATATTGAGATGCAATCAGGAGACCAGTTTAAGATAGATCTTTCACAATACTTCAAAGATAAGGACGCGAATAACACCCTAAGCTACATAGCAATAAAACCTGAAGGAATGAATTTATTGATTAAAGGAAGCATAATAACAATAATCGCACCTAAGAACTTTGAAGCAACAAGAGATATTATCTTTTATGTGTCAGATGGAAATGTAATGGTTCCAAGCAATTCAGTCAAGTTAATTGTCACATTGCCTGAGGAATCAGAAATTTCACTTCCAGAAGAGAATGAAACAAATCAAACACAAGTTAATGAAACTCAGTCAAATCAAACTCAGGAAAATCAAACAAACCAAACCGAAGCAGTGAATTGCAAAGTCTATTATTGGTTTGACAATAATAACACAGTATGCACTTACAAGGAATTCTGCGGAGCTTATCAATATCAAGGATTGCAGACATTTGAAACATTAAATGACTGCAAAGAAGGACTTTCTGATTTTGAAGCACAAAAAACTTTGGAAGCAGAACAAGCTAGACAAGCAGAGTTGGCGAGGTTAGCTTTGAATACAACAAACCAGACAAATCAAACTTCACAATCAAATGAAACAGATAATAACAAGACAAATAAAACAATAAAGACAACTGAAATCAAGCCATCAAAAAATGCAAGTTCTATAGTTAACATAACATCACAAGTAGGAACAGAAAAATCCTCAAGCACTTCAGCTTCAAAAACTTCGTTTTCATCATTCCTTGTCCAATACAAGTCTTACATTATTCTTGCAATAATTGTAGCAATTATAATTATAATAATCATGTCAGGCTTGGGCAAGAAGATCTTGGATTTCTTCGAAGAAGAAGAGCCCAAGAAAAAGTGATTTTCTTCAAAGAAATAATTTAAATACCTTTAATCTTCAAATATAAAATGACAAGTTCAGATTATAGGCCTGATAAAAATACAATTGACGCATTATTAAAAGATTGGGCAACCAAATACCCCGGAAAGCCAAGTAGCGTTTCTTACAAAACAGAATTATGTAATTATCTTCACGCCCTATCCAGAGAACTATATCTCAAGGAAAAGGAAGACAAAAGAAGAAATCAAGACAAAGTTCATGCTAGTTATTTAGTAAGAGAAGCAAGAATATGGGTGAATTATGACCCCACAATAAACCAAGCTATGAAAGAAGCATCAAGACAAGCAAGAGCAATTTCAGCAAGATTTGCAGGAGTATCAAGAATAAACTATAAAATTCTAATCAAACCTGTTGTGATCTAATTAAATGTTAAATATTCTCCAACGACAATCTATATTCTTGATTACAATTGTCTTTAAAAACCTCAAAAACCCTAATTTATCGAGGTGAAAGAACCTCAGGGTTCTAAACTAAATTTAAAATGGCAACACCAAATAAAGAAGAATTCAAGATGCCTAACAATACAATTGAGTACTCTAGAAGAGGCAGAGTTGTAAAAGTTACAGATTATTGTAATGTAAACAACCAAACTGCATCCCTTGTTTCATATGAGAGAAAAGGGACAAAATTCTATCAGACTATTTTTGATGAGCATCATGCAGTTTACGAATTTGACAAACAAGTTGAATTTGCAAAACTTCCAGAATCTGTTCAAGCTATCTTTAGGATAGGAACCCGAAAAAGAATGACTGAACTAAGAGTGGGGTTAGCAAGTTATGTTGACAAAGAATTCAAAGCAGTAAAATAAATTCTTGATATAAGAAGATTTTTAAATAATTTTATTAGCTACTGCTTTACACATAAAAGGCTCAAGGAGAAAAACTTGTATTCAACAATCCTACTTTAAATCTTTCAGTTGTTTTCTAGAAACCCTGAAAGGAATAAACCTCACAATTATAATCATACAAACCTAATTTCTCTAAACTCTTAAAGAAAAAACCTTTGTGATTCCTTCTTGCATGCTTGTCCCATACAAGATGTCAGCATTGCTAATAACAACATCATTATGAGAAATCATGAGATATTGGGAATTCTTGATGTTTTCCTTGATAAGATTAGCTAAAATCTCTGAATTGACTTTGTCAAGTGCAGCATCAATCTCATCAAATATATAGAAAGAATAAGGCCTGTATTTCTGGATAGCAAAAATCAAAGCCAATGCAACAATTACTTTTTCTCCTCCTGAAAGAAGCTCTGACTCCATGTATTTTCCTTTTCCTAATTTGATTATAATATTCAAGCCATCTGCAAAAGGATCTTCCTTGTTCTCCAAATCAAGGAATGCAACTCCTTTCTTAGTCAGCATAGAATAGTTTTTAGTGAAATCTTCATTTATCTGATTCAAGGTCTGCATAAAAGATTTTTTCTTTTTCTTGTCAATCTCTGAAATGATTTTTAAAATCTCTTGTTTCTCTTCTTCTAATTTCACAACCTTCAGATTTACTTCTTCATACTCCTGTTTTACTACATCATAGACATCCAATGCCCTTAAGTTGACTGAACCCATGTTTTTGAATTGTTCTTCTTGTCTGATTAACCTTTGTTCCAATTCATTCAGGCTTTTATCATAAAGTTCCAAGCCAGAGTATTGCTGAAATTCTGTTTCCAGTACAGACATTGAAGCTCCAACTCTTGCTTTTTCTATTTTCAATTCATTCAATTCTCCGTCAACAAGAGTCTTGTTCATCTGCTTTTCATTTGCAGAAACTTCAAATTCATGATTTTGTTTCTGCAATTCAGATTTTTCATCTAAGAATTTCTTGAATCTACGTTCAATAGTAGCTTGTTCTTCTTCTTTCTTTCCTAGTTCCCTTAATTTATTGTCAAGTTCTCTTGAAATTTCCTTGTATTTCAATGAAAGCTCCATTGATTCTCTTTTAGCTTGCTTGATATTGATGTCAGCTTTTTCAATTTCCTTTTTCTTCATGCTCATCTCAAGATTAATGTCCCTTTCGATTACTTCAAATGGCTTTTTCATCCTAATCAAAACTAGTTCTTCCTTGAATTTGTCTAATTTCTGGTTGAATTCAAATCCTTTTTTCAACAAATCCTCATAATTATACATCTCTTTCTTTATGCTCTCTATTTCTTCCTTAAGTATGGAGATTTCAGACTCTATTTCTAAACAATTATCCTTCAAATTTTCCATTTCTAATTTCTTTCGATTATAATCCTGTTCAATATAGAAGAATTTTTCTAATTCCTGCTGTTTTTCTATGAAATTCCTTATCCCCAAAGATAATCTCTCAAGTTCAGTTTCAATCTGCTTCTTATTTTTGTTCTTGTCTTCAATATCTTTTTCAATATTCTTCAAGACTTCCTTGATTTGCTGGACTAAATTGTCTTTATGCTCTTTTGAAACAACTTGCTTGCATTTCGGACATTGATTCAACTTGAGAATTTCTTCAATGTCCTTTTTCTCAATTTCCTTTCTTGTAAGTAATTTGACTATTTCTCGTTCAATATCCTTTATCTTGATTTGGCTTACTTCAAGATTTTTCTGATGCTCTTCTCTTTTTCCCTTCAAATCCTCGTCGGTTTTTTTGATTTTCGGGCTGTTTTCAAGTTCTCTTGAAATTTCATTGATTCTTATCTTAAAAGAATTCAGTTGTTTTTCTTTTTCATCAAGAAGCGCATGTTTCTTTGAGATTTCGCTCTTATGAACATTGTTTCTTTCTTTTTTGATTTCATTTTCAGATATTTTTTGTTTTATATCCTCAATATTTTTGTTTATTTCATCATATCTTGATTTTTCACTGCTTGAGATTTTCACATTTGCCTTGGTTTCAAGTTCTTTTATTTCTGCTTTTAATCTTTCAATCTCCTGTTTGCTGCTGCTTTCCTTCAATTCCAGTGTTGATATCTGGTCTTTGACATGCTCTTTGTTCATATTCAGCTTTGCAGTCTCTGTTTTCAGTTCCAGGACCTTGTTTCGTGAATTATCCTGTTCAATTCCTGTTTTTTTCTCAATCTCTTCCTCTATTTTCTGTATTCTTTCATGATTGATTTGAACTTTTTTCTTAAGTTCTTCTGAAATTTGCTTCAATTTCTCAATTGATTTTTCCTTTTCTTCAATGTCTTTGTTGACTTTGGTGATTTCTTTTTTTATTCCCTCAATTTTCTTGTTGATTATAGATGCCTTGCATTTTTTGATGTCCTGCTGAAGCTCTTCATATCTCAGAGCTTGTTCCCTTTCTTTTTCAAGATTGGAAAGATAAGCTTTTCTTTCATTCAAGATTGTTCCAACTTGTTTTAATTCAGTTTCTGTTTTCTCAAGTTCTCTCAAAGATTTTTCTTTTCTTTGTTCATAAGTCAGGATTCCCGAAATTTCCTCGATAATCTGTCTTTTTTCTTCTGGAGGCATCCTTATTATTGAGTCAATCTGTCCCTGTAATATTATATTAAAGCCATCAGGATCAATTCCAGCTTGCCCTAATAATTCTAAAATTTCCTGCCTTGTTTTTGTTTCATCATTAATTTTGTACACACTTGAACCATCTCTCTTGACTATCCTCGCAATCTCAACTTCTTGAGTTGGCAAAGAAAATTCTTTATTGGCATTATCAAAAATCATGCTGACTTTGGCAAATTGTGCAGGCTTTCCTTCTTTGCCGCCGTGGAATATAAGCTTTGAAGCTCTAGAAGCTCGCATGCTTTTGATGCTGAGTCTTCCTAAAACAAAACATATTGCATCGGGAATATTAGATTTTCCAGAACCGTTCGGGCCAGCAACACAATTCAACCCTTTATCAAATACAATTTCAGTCGGCCTTGCAAATGACTTGAAGCCATGCAATACAAGTTTCTTGATGTGAGTCATTAATCCTCCTTTTGATATAAATCAATAATAATCAAGAAAAACCAAACTTTTAAGCATTTCGCCAGTGTATTATATTAATCCAAACACATTTTTATTAATAGTAGGTTATTCTAAATAAACTTATGATACCAACATATTATATCCAATCGGAAAAGAATGCTAATGCGGAACAGGGACATTTCTTTAGAACAACATTTATATATAATTAATGATTAAAATAATTGTGGAACAAATACAAGTTAATATGCAATTCATAAATATAATAATCACACTATTTTTAATTATATCAGCAATTGGAATAACCGGTTGCGCATTAACTGAGACAAATCAAAAAAATGATGAAATAACATCTTATTCTTCCAATATTAGTTCTCCTAAATCTACAGATATATTTATTGTAGCTAATCCTGTCAATCTATCCACCCTTATGGGTATAACAAAATTCAGAAGTTGTTTCGGTCACGAATTCGGATACACCTCTGCATTTGAAGGCAAAGAAGCAAAGAGTTCTTTGAAACATTATTTTGTACCTGATTTTAAATATGAAAATACAAATAATGCTGTTCCAGTATATGCTCCATTTGATGGTGTCATAATATATACAGAAGAAGGAACACAACAATTTATGATTGAGCAAAGACCTTTTAATGGTTGGGTTTTTGATTTTGCGCATGTTTTTATTAAAGAAGGTTTAAAAACAGGTTCTGAAGTAAAGGCAGGTGAATTAGTAGGTTATGTAGACCTGATAACTGCACACGCTTTTGATATTTCTTTGCAGACTAAATCAAAATCAGGATATGGAAAAGATTATGACTGGTTCAATAATTACGAATCAATATTCAATCACATGAGTGATGAAGTATATGCACAATATGTTGCTGCAGGTATAAATAAAGAAAACATAATTATCCTGAAAGCTTTCAGAGATGCTAATCCTTGCCCTTGCGATGATTCTCAACCACCTTATCCAAATTCTCCATATTGCCCTTTCATTCCAATACCTTATGATGATCAAGGAAACGGGGTGGCATTAAAAAAATGAAAACCAAGATAATAATTATAATATTTCTTGTTTTGTTAGTTGCCATCGCAGGATATTTTTATGTTACTAATAGTCCGAATAAGGCGTCACGAGATAGCGGACCACAAACGCAAAATTATGGAGAAAATCCTGAAAATACAGTGGCTGATGGATACAATCCTGACGGGACACTAATTAAGGAGGGAAACAATAATGGGGACATAGTTAATAACACAATCAAGCAGATTAATGATTCCCTCCAAAACGTTTCTGAAAAAAAATCAAGATTTGATGTTTACCCCGAGACTTCTAGCGCTCCAGTGCTTCATATGTATTGGGGTGAAGAAAAAACAGCCGAAATACCATTGGAAGAAGTAAACTTTATTGGCCGATTTGGAGTTTGGGAGAATTTGATGGGTAATTCGATATTTAAACCAGGTTTTGAAACAGCCACCGAATTTGAAATCCATACCACAAATAAAAAGCAGCCTATTTACGCGTTTGCCAGCGGTACGATTACACAGATAAATATTGAAGAAAGAAGCGCAGAGATTTCCGTTAGATACGGCACAGACTACGCGATGAAGTATTCAGTCGTCAATTACAACCAAAATTTGACAGAGAACAGCAGGGTGGAGTCAGGAGATTTTCTGGGATATACCGGTTGGTTTGAGGCGAGCAACCAACCATCCTATGGTTTTTTCGAATTTGAGTTCAATAAAAGAATAAATGGCTTTGCAAGAGCCATACCGCCTATCGATTATTTTGATGCCGAGTCAAAGGCGTCATTGGAAAAACTACCTGCGAAGTTTGGCTTCAGCGGCTGGGTGGTTGATCCGAACGACAAGAAAGCTGGCTGGGTAGCATACGTTGGCGAGCCTGTTGGATGGGCCACTAGTATGCCTCTTGATATACCCGGTGATGACTTGAAAGAATATTATACACAATACGGCATGGGTTTTATTTTTAAATAAAAATATCGAAACCCTACCCTTTATTCTTATTCTTTATTGTGCTTCGCAATTATTCCTCTTTCTTAAATTCTCCAACTATCGATGGGCAAGTATGGTTACTACTACCTAAAGACACAATACCTAAAGTTTAAATAGTCGTAATTAATATAAGCTTATATGTTAGAAAGATTACTTAAGGCAATTGGAAGAGAAAGAGTATCTGATTCAGAACTTGTAGCACAAGCTAGAGTTTATGATGAAGGTGCTCTGAGTCAGTTGTGTTGGCTCCAAGCAGAAGATTACTTAAAGCAAGCCAAAAAAAGATATTCTCGATTACAAGAAGGAGGATCTGAGCATTTACTTGAACATGCTAGACAAGCAGAATTTTTAACATTCTCAAGAATTAATAATTTTGAGTTAGAAGCACAATTTAATTATTCAAGAAGAATTTATCAAAAAGAAAATTCTGAAAAAGACCTCTACAATTTAGCTCAGCATGCAGAGAAAGCTGCTTTTGGATTTAGAACAGATGTTCATCAAGTTCAATTTTTAGAATATGCAAGAAATATATTCTTGAAATTAGGTAAGAAAGAGGATGTGAAAAGATTGGCACAAAAAGCAGCTTTTCAGGCAGCTTCATCTGGAAATCCTGTTTCTGAATCAAGATTTTTGAGTTTTGCTGTAAAAAGTTATAGGAAAATTGGTGAAACAGAAACAGCAGATTTGCTAAATGTCCGAGCTAGAGCTGTTGGAAGCTATTTAACTGGTTGTTTGTTATGGGGCTCAGAACCTCAATATACAAGAGGATAATTTTCCAGAACAATTCTTGCCCCTAATGAAAAAAACGAGCCCTCGCCTAAAAAATTCTCCTTTGCCTTCGTTAAATTCCGATGTTATACTCAATAAAAAAATCGGCTAAATATAGAAAGGGTTTGGGGCTTAATCTATTTTGAAAACAGCAACTAACGCCTGATATTGCCCAAATGGATTCTTGAATTTAGAAAACCCATTTGCAGGATTCAATGTTTCTAATTGGTCTGCATCATATACTGCGATTGCATATGGCCTACCTCTACCATGAGATAATCTTAGATGACTTACGGGACTTACCCAAGTTACCTGTTTTGCATGTAAAAATGGGGATAATCCTGCCTGTTCCATTAATTTATCTTCATCTTCATAATATCTCACATTTGATTTATCATCTCTATCCGTTCCAGTCTGCAAAACAGTCTGTAATTTAGTATACTCAAAAGTCCTATATGATAAATTTTCAGTGGGTAAACCTCTTTCTCTAAGACATCCAAGTACATGATCTTCAAGAGGTCCATCCTCTGGTAAGTCAGGCATTAGTTTTACATGTTGCATACTAATAATATTGAATAACTAGTATTTAAATGTTTTTGTTTGTTACTACTTATATGTGACTAAATTGTAACGCCCCAAACCCTCGATTCCATTAACTAATGGTGCTTCGCACTTGAAACGCCGATTTTTTTTACTTTGAATTTTTCCTCTGCTTTGCTCGGAACATTGCACTAAATAGTCAGTGTATAACAAACCTCAAGATTGCACCCAAGCCAGAGATGTTAGCAAACTGGACTCCTTCATTTGTTTCTTCAGAAACATAGAAAACTTCAGCTGAAATGTTATTTGCCTTTTCTTCAAGCTCTTTTGCAACGTTTTTTGGAATCTTTGTTGAAATTATGAGCTTCTGAACAGCTCCCATATCAAGCGCTTTTTTGACTTCACTTAATTCATAAGCTACTTTGCTGGGATTCTTCCCCAATGTTTCCAAAAATTCCTTGATAATTACTTTCTCTTTTGTTATTTCCTCTGAAGCAATGTCTTCCTGGCTGATATCAACTAAAAAGTGCAATCCTTGCTCATCAGTATATGTAACATCCTTAACAGCAATTATTTTTTTCTTCAAATCATTAGGAATCTGCCCATCTGCAATAAATTCTTCTTTAGTTGGCCCAGGTCCGCCAATAAACAATCCCTTTAGTTTTGGCATTGTAACAAAAATCTCCTTAACAGAATCAGCTATTCTCCTGTAGAACTCCTTTGCCATTTCTTCTGTTAATCTGTCAAACCTTGCAGCGCTCTGACCACCAGTTTTGTATTTTCCCGGAACATTGGAAGTCAAATGCTTTAGTTTAGTGACTAATTTTCCTTCTAAAACTCCTATTGTAGCTTCTCTTCTGTCCAAAACAATCAATCCATAAACTCCAGAAGCTTTCAGCATTTCTTTTAATGGCTCCATAACAAAAGTCTGGTCGCATCTGTAGAACTTTGTCCTTAATTCTTGCGGTGGCTCAATTGCCCATATTTGAATGTCAGGTTGTCCTTCTTTCTTTGAAACATTTCCACAGAAAATTGCTAATCCATGGGGAGGAATAGCAGGATGCAGTTTCAAGTGCCTTAGAATTCTTTCCAAAGCATCAATGACATTTGTTCTTGTTGCCTTGCTCTTGATGTTCATTGCAGTGCTTTGCTCTGAAGCAAGCTGATTTGCTAATTGATTGATATTTGAGCCAGCAGGAGCATAAACTGTAACTAATTCAGTATGTCTTCCTCTAAATCCTCCTAACAAATCAATCAATTCCTGCAGTTTTTCTTTCTCCTTGGTTTCCATCTTTTTGTGACGACAAAAGCGTATTTAAAACTTCTTAATTTTTTTTCTTCAACAAGAACACTATCAGAAGCAAAACTCCTATGCTGTTTGCCAAATCAGCTAAATTGAAGGTCAAACCCGAGAAATTGAAGAAAGGAATATAATCCACAACATATCCCCAGACAATCCTGTCAAGCAAATTACTGAGGGTTCCTCCAAATATCAAAGTCAAGGCCCATCTAAGTAAAACAGAATTTCTTGAGAATCTGAAATAAGCAAACACAACAGAAACAAGCACAACTACAGCAACGATTATGAACAAAATTCTTCCCCAGCTTAATCCAGATAATAAAGAAAAAGCAGCGCCTTTGTTTATGACTGCATTGAAACAAAATACAAAACATTTTTGTTGAAAAGCAAAAATCTTCAGAATATGGTCAATGACAAAAACAGCAATTGCAATCAAAAAGAAGAAATAAATTCTTCTGCTTTCAGGATGCCCCCCTAAAAATTTTCTTATGTTCATGTTTATGTGTATCTATATGGTTTAGTATTTTCAAGATAATCGCCAAAATTAACACAATTTATAGCTGTGCTCACAAGTTCAATCTCTTCACTTACACCCTAGTACGACCGCATTTTCCTCTCAAGTTCTTCGATTCTTTCAACTAAGTTGTCTATTTTCCTTTGTAATCTGAATATCTTGTCGTGAGCGTCTGAGTCTGATGAATAACTTGAAGAACTTGATTCTGAACTTGAAAAGTCAGTGCTTGAAGAGCTTGGCTCCCATCCATAAGGAGAACTTTTTGGTTTTTCTTCAATTGCTGGGCTGGAGTTTGATAAATCAGCTCCTGAAGATGCTGCTGTAGCCATTGTTCCTAAAAAACCCATTGAATTTTCATTAGCAATATTAGAATTCATGTTTGAATCACCTGCAGGACCTAAGATAACCTCTGGCTTGGGGATTTCATTATCCTCGCGAACCTTGCCGTCTTGTCCCCAGATCATCTCTCTGCTCCTTCTTTTTTTGAAAACAGCCATATTAATCAATAACTTTGTATTTTTTAAATATTACGATATGCAAAACAGTCAGTATGTTGTTAATTTGAAGTTCTAGCTTTTTTTCAGGTTTCAAAATCAATAAATAGGTAAAACAATAATTACACTTATAGCTGGCTTTCACAGAAGCCAAACCTTTGCACAGTCACTATGTTGTTAATTTGAAGTTCTAGCTTTTTTTCAGGTTTCAAAATCAATAAAGAGGTAAAACAATAATTACACTTATAACTGGCTTTCACAGAAGCTAAATCTTTTATTACAGACTTAAGTCAAAAACAGAAAACAATAAAAAGCCTTTTCTATTATATAATCATGGAAGTAGCGAAAAAAATAGGTGAGATTAATCAGAGATATGCAATTCCTGTTTGGGAGCACAGTTTAGTTTATGACAGCACTTCTGAACAGCTTGAGCCAATTTACTTCTTTATTCTTGATTTTCTGAATGAGAAAGCTGCTTCAGGCGGAGAAATAATCAAGATTGAGGATAACTTCAATGCATCTGTTGGTGGAGGTTTCTTTTCTGAAATAGGCCAGAAAGCGACAAAGATGCAGGAAGAGGGTATGAAAATTATGGGTACAATTAATACATTAATCAGGACTATAATCAATCTGATTTACGATTTAAAAGATTTTGAGATAAGATTAGAACAATACAAAAAAGCAGAGTCAAAAGACAAGAAAGTTGCTGATGCTGCTTTGCTTTCTTTGAAAAATGTCTGGCTTGACAAAGTAGATCTTCAGAAAGGTCAGGGAGCTGTTCATCAGATGACCTATCAACTAGGCTTCACAACCTTAAGAGATGCTTTCTATGTAGTTAATTCACAAGCTGAAATAGACAAGCTTGATATCAACGATATTGTCAAACGAGTCTTAAAACCAAGATTAGCAGAATTTCAAGAATGGCAGAAGCGTTCTTATCAAGAATTGAAAAAAAGATTTGAAATAGAAAAGAATTATCTTAGAAGTGAGGTCTCAGCTTTAAAATTATATACAAGCTGGGCAAAACCTTATCTCAAGGCAGCAGAAGAATTAAGGATGCGGGCAGGCATACAAGGCAAGTCAGGAAAAAATGTTGATCCAACACTAGTAACTGCATTCAACTCAATGATATTAGAGTTGAAAATTCTTGCAACAAAAGAAATTGACCCTAAAAAAACAGCAATGGACAAGAAGATTCCAGAAGCTTTCATGAAAATGAAATTCAAAAGAAGATACTACGCTTGTCTATTAATTGAGTTCAAGTTCAGAGGAATTCCCTTCAGAAGTCCGCAAGGCCATTATTTATTTGGGGGAAGAGCAGAAGTCGGATTCAAGTCATATGCACTTAACTCAGATGAATTAAAATACCTCCAGCAGGAAATAGACAAAGATGACATTGCAGCTGCAATGAGCCTTGTTGAGGAAACAACTTCAGGTTCTCTAGGACAAATGCAGGAAGACTTAGAGCATTTTCTTGAAGAAAAAGATGAAGAAGCTGGAAAGACAAAATCTAAAAAAGAAGACAAGTCTGCTAAAAAAAGTGATGCACCCCCTGAGAAAATCTCTCTTGAAGATATAAAGCCAGATGATTTCAAAGAATCTGTTTTCAGAAAATATGTTGAGCAGGAAGCAGCTGACAAGTGCTTTACAATCTATGATGTAGTCAAAAAATCAAAAGGCATGGCTTCATTTGTTACACCTGAATGGGATACAGAAGAAGTAAGAGGCTCTTTCAGAGTGAAAGGCTAAAACTGATATTATGGCTCCTAAATCAAAAAAACCCAAGGCTAAGGCAAAACTGGATTTTTCAAAAATAGAATTAGATATTAAAAAATATGAAGAAAATCCAAAACCAATTGTTGATATTAAAAGATTATTTTCTAAGAAAAAACAGCTTGAATCAAAAGTAAAACAAGAAAAAAGACCAGAGCCTAAAAAAGAGGATAAGTCTGAAAATAAACTAGAAAAAGAGGAGAAAGTTGAGGAAGACCAAAAAGAAGATACAGAATTCTTATCATCAAATCTTGAGCCAACAAGAAATTCTTCAAAGCCAATTATTCAAGAAAGGGAAAGAGAAAGACCAGTAAGGAACATGGAGAATTTTCTTGAACAAGTTCCCTCAGAAAAGAAAGAGGAAAAAAAAGATGAGAAATACTCGACACAAAGAACAGCAGCAGACTACGAACATGGCGGAGCGCGTTATGAAAGACGAGATGAATGGACAGATAACAAAGATTTTCATGAATCAACAAGGCGCGTCGTTATCCTAGATTCTCCTGGACAAAGAAGAGCAAGAGCTGTTCGAGACGCAACAATCGAAAGAGAGGAATTTAAAGAAATAGGAATCGCTAAATATGAAATTTCTCCTGAAGACAAATCAGAACGCACCAAGTACAGGAGAAGAAAAATCTAAAAGAATTTAAACTCAAAAGATATAATAAATACAAGATTGATAATCGAGTAAATAAATGCAGACGATAAAAACCTTTAAAACAGGTTCACATCAGATCAGAATATAACACTTATAGAAATTATCTAAAAAGAGGAAAAATGACGTACGAACTTCCAAATGTAGAATCATTTTATTCAGGAACATATGTTTCAGCTCCTTCAGAAACATACGGCCAATTATTCACAGGCTATAGATTGAATTTTGGGAGAATTGGCTCTCCAACAAGTTTCCAGACAGCTAACCAAATTTCTGAAGTTGCTGCAAGAGTTAAAGAAGGAACAAAAGTTGTTGAACTTCAGCCATTGCAGCCTGAAATTTTTGATACAATTCCTCAGCAGATGTTTACTGAAATAAAACAGCATATGAAATTAGCAGGAGCAGACCCTACACTTCACGCGCCTTTGATTGACCCTGCAGGATTTACAGAAGGCGGAATGTGGACAGAAACAAACAGGGCAAATTCAGAAAGGGAAATGTTCAATGCAGTCAAACGAGCACATGACATGGATGCAAAAGGAAACATTCCCGTGACTTTTCACGCAACAGGTGCCAGAGGAATTCCCTCGTACGACCCTGTTCCAGGACAGGAAGAAAAAAAAGAAGTTCTTTATGTTATTGATAAAGTTTCTGGGCAATTATACCCAATTAAAAGAGAAACAACAGCTCTTCCAGCTCCTATTTATGAATTTGATGACAAGGGCATGGTGAAAGTAAATAGCAAGGGTGAACCAATAACAGACAAAAGAGTTAAGGAAATGAAAAAAGGCTCAGGAGTCTATGAATTGCCTCCTGAAATCAGAGTTGATGAACTTAACAGAAGAGAATGGTCGCATCCTCTTTCAACAATCGAATATAACAAAACTTATTTTGAAAGGAATTTTTCAGCATCAGCAGAAGAAATAGAAAAACTTCAGAAAATAAAGGAGATGCATGGGCTTTCTGATGAACAACAGAAGCAGATGAATGACTTGATTAATCAAACAAAAACAATAAAGAATCAGGCAGAAGATGCTGAACTGCAGTTAAGAAATTTATTCACAGAAGCATTTACTTTAGCAAATGAAAAAGAGAAAGAAGTTCTTCAACAAGCTGCAAAAAAATACACTGAAGCAATGAAAAAAATCGGAGCTCCAAATTATGATGATTTGATTGAACATAATCAGGCAAAATTCGCGCAAATTGTTGACATAAAAAGCAGAGCAGAAGCAGAATTTATCAATGATTTACGAAGAGTTAATCCAAAAAGATACATTCCTGCAGAGGAATTTGCTCTAGAAAAGACTCAAAAGACAATAGGCAACATTGCATTCAAGGCATTCCAGCAATTTGGGGAAAAAGCTCCAATAATATCAGTCGAAAATGTAATGCCAAACACTGTTTTTGGAAGAGCAGAAAGTCTAAAACAACTTATAATAAAATCACGAGAAGAATTTGTAAAAAATGCCAAGGAATCAGGCATGTCACAATCAGATGCAGAATCAGCTGCTAAAAAATTAATAGGTGCAACTTGGGACACAGGGCATATTAACTTAATCAGAAAATATGGTTTTGGCGAGAAAGACCCTGGAAAGTTCATGGCAGAAGAAGCAAAAAAAATTGCACCTTATGTAAAACATGTACATCTTGCAGATAATTTTGGTTTTAATGAAACTCACTTGCCTCCGGGAATGGGAAACGTCCCATTCAAGGAAATCTTAAAGGAAATGGAAAAAGCAGGATTCTCAGGAAAGCACATTGTTGAAGCAGGAAACTTCGTAGCCCAAAAAATGGGAATGCCAACTCCTTATGTCTTAGAAGCATTTGGCTCACCTATTTACGGAGCAGTTGCACAGCCTTACTGGAATCAAGCTCGAGCAATGTATGGCTTTCCTCAAGGTTATTTTGGAGGCTATGGGACGATTCTTCCTGACCAGCATTTCTCAATGTACAGCGCAGGTTTCTCTTCATTGCCCCAGGAACTCGGAGGCCAGGTTGCAGGCAAAGGCCAAAGGTTTTCCGGAGCTCCGATGGAATGAAAATGAAATATCGTTCATTAAAAAAGGAAGATATCAAAAAGATTTATTTAATGGGAAAGAAAGATTTTGGTTCTTCTTCACAATATTCCTGGGACTGGAGCATTAAAGAATTAAAAAAATATCTGAATAAGCATTTTGGTTTTGGAATTGTTTGTCTAGGAAAAAATAAGATTATAGGTTTTATTTTAGTACAAAAGAACTATTCTTCACAAAAACCAAAAGTTTCTTGGTTAACTTATATTTTTGTTAAAAAAGAATTCAGGAGAAACAAAATAGGTTCCTATTTAATCAGATTATCTTCTTTTAAATTAAGAAAAATGGGGAAAAGAAACTTTATAACTGATGTATACTTAAAAAATAAATCCTCGCTATCTTTTTTCAAATCAGAATGTTTTAAAAAGAAAGAATACTGGGTGATTGGGGATAAAAAACTTTAAAAAACCTAAATACCTCATAAAACATAAAAAGAGGGAACATGAAAGTAAAAAAAGCGCCATTGTATCCAACACTGAATATCTTGGATGATCAGAACATTGCCCTGGATTTTGCAACAAAATCATATGAGAAATTCGGCAAGATAATAAAATCAATTATTCTTTTCGGTTCAAGTGCAAAGAAAAAAGCAACAAAAGGCTCTGATATCGATATTATTTTTATTATTGATGATTGTTCTGTCCGCTGGGACCAGGAATTGATTGCTTGGTACAGGGAAGAACTAGGAAAATTAGTAAAACAAAACCCTTACAGAAGGCCATTACACATCAATACAGTCAAGCTTTCTACTTGGTGGGAGGAAATGCTACGAGGCGAGCCAGTTATTATCAACATAATCAGATATGGACAGCCGTTGATTGACTTTGGCGGGTTCTTCAATCCACTAAAAGTTCTTTTAATGGAAGGAAAAATAAAGAGCACTCCAGAATCAATCTACATAATGCTTCAAAGAGCTCCAATGCATCTTGCACGAACAAGAATGGCTTTGTTGAACAGCATCGAAGGAATGTATTGGACAATGGTTGATTCAAGCCATGCTGCGCTTATAGCAGCAAAACAAGTTCCCCCAAGTCCTGAACAAGTTCCTGCATTTTTAAGAGAAGTCTTTGTTAAATCAAGGATTCTTGATTCAAAATACGTTTCTTGGTATCAGGAGATGTATGAATTGATGCATTCTATTCTCCATAATTCAAGGCACCATGTTAATGCAACTGAAATAGAGATGTGGCAACAACGAACAGACTTGTTCTTGAGAGAAATGGCTAAGTTAGTTGACAAAGTCATTGATCATAAAATCAAATGACTTTGTGGTCAATAAGCATTAGTTCTTGATGCAGAAAAAAGCAAATTCTAAAATTGAACTGTGCAGAAAATTTCCATATGTTGAAATGAAATTGCGCAATACAACGTTGTGCTGATTAAATCAGCAGTATTGCAAGACATAATCAAGTTAATAACATACTGACTAGAATAAAAATTAGAAAAATTACTTCTTCTTTTCTTCAGGTTCTGGCCTTACTTTTGCAATTGCTTTGTATAAATCATACTGTGCTCTGATAACACCAAGTCCATCTACTCTTCTTGCAAATTCAGCACCAGAGTTAGCTAAATATTCTGGACCATCATCTCCGACTTGAGAAGCAACATAACTTTGGTATGCTCTCGGGTCTCCTTTTAGCATCTTTGCTCTGCCTTCATAAGCTGTTCTTGTTTCAAGATATTTCTTATGGGCTTTTGCAATTTCTCCATCGCCCGACAATTCAGGTAAGCTTGTTAAAAGTTTCAAGATTTGTTTTGGATCATTGCTTGAATTGACTATATCCTCATATGTGACTGTTTTTTGAATTTCAGCTTCTTTTTGAGCTAATTTTGTCATATAGTCCCCGATAACTGTATCAGCAGGAGCGCCAGTATATAAATGTCCTGTAGCATCACCATATAATTTGCTTAATATATCCCTTAATTCAGGATCATAAGGATTTTCTTTTGCAGATTCAGATAAATTCTTAATGGAATGATATCCTTTTATTAGTCCTTCTAAATCTATTTTTTTAGCTGCCATTTTTCTTAATATTTATAAGAATTAAAGGTTTATAAACCTTTCTATTTGTTACTACTATATACAAGTAACAAATATGTCTTAGTAACCTAAAATCAAATATTAGATTAAAAAAAAGACATGGAATCCTGTTTAAGCTCTGTTAAAAAAGTTAAGTTGGATATTTTTCCTCGTTTGTCTCCGAGATTCTTGAACTCAACTCAGGCATCAAGAAACAAAAACCAGAGAAGAAATCAAAACCCTACAGATTTTCAACAGAGTCCTTTGTTCATAATCTTTATAAAGGAAAATACATTAAAAATAAAACTCAAAATGTTCAAGAAAAAAGTAAAATGCCTGTGCGGCAAAAAAATTGATAACAAATATGAATTTTGCCCTCACTGCGGGACTTCTGTAGATGAATCCAAGAATTATCGCATAAGAAGGAAAAAAGATGAAGAAGTTTTCGACAATGAAATCGATAAAATAACAAAAGCATTCTCACAAGAATTTGGAATGCCTGCTTTAGCATCTTTTCCAGTGAAGATGCTTGTAAAAAAACTTTCAAAAGACATCGAGAAACAATTCAGGGAAGCTGATCAGGAAATGACAAGGCAAAAATTTCAAGACCCTATGTTCAATATGAATAATCCAAATATCCCCAAAGGTGCTAAAAAAAATTCCCAGCCAATCATAAAAGACGGCAGGAAAATAGGGAATATGGACGAATTCAGATTTCCTGGAGGCCAGGGATTTTCAATACAAATTAATATGAACAATTCACAACCTGTGCTTTCAGACGAATCTTCTGAAGAAAATGAAATTCAGAACCAGAAAAAACTTCCTTCATCAAGGATTTCAGAAGCAGATGCTGAGAAATTATCAAAACTTCCAAGAAAAGAGCCTGAAACCAGTGTTCGAAGACTTACTGACAAGATTGTTTATGAAATTTCTCTTCCAGGTGTAAAGAATGAAAAGGAAATAACTATTAACAAGCTTCAGAACAGCATCGAAATCAAGGCATTTTCAAAAGACAAAGCATATTTCAAGTTAATTCCAGTTTCTTTTCCAATAAAGAATTGGAAACTCAGCAAAGAAAAACTTATTCTTGAATTAAAAGCCTGATTTCCCAGTTCTTTGGCTTTTATCTAAACAAAATTTTTAAATGTTGGAAGGAGAACATTTAAAAATTTGAACTTCTTCAAAAAATATGGCTATTGAAAAGAGGCTGTTAGTAGTATTTTTCGCATTTATATCAGTATTCCTAAGCTTTAATGTAGTTTCAGCTCTTGCATTTTCAGAACTAGTTGACAACATCTGGGTAAATGCAGCCTTAGTTTTTGTGCTCTTATTTAATATTATATTATTAGCAGTCAGGAACTTATTCAAAAAAAGCTACGGAGCTGCAATAATAATCTCTATGATAATCGCTATTCTCGGGACAATGGGTTTAGTTACAACATTCCAGAATTTTTTCTCAAACATAAGCTTATGGCTCTTGATTTTAGCTGTAGTTGCAATTGCTCTTTTGTTGCTCAGATTCACAAAAGGCAAAGGAATAGCTGTTTTTATTATCCTTGGATTAATTGCCTTAGCATGGCTTGCATTTTTCCATAACATGGCATGTCCTTCAAGAGGAACATTGCCTGAAAATGTTTGCCAAGTAATTGATGTCCTTTCTATGATAATATTAATTGTTCTCTTCTTCAGCCTTCTCTTCTGGATGTTTAGGAAATTTGGAGGAAATAATGGCGGAAAAAAATTCTTTGGGGGTAGTGGAGGCGGAGGAAGCGGGAGCAAAGGAGATGGAAATCCAAAACCAAAAAAAGAGAAGCCCGAAAAAGGAGAAAGACCAGGTAAAGGAGAAAAAGGTGACAAGCCTGATAAACAAGAAGAGATGATAACAATCAGGTTAGTTGTTAAAGGCAATGGGACAATGACGCATTCTGCGATTCCTTATCAAGTTTATCCGCGCGGCATTCATAGTATTCAGATTCCAAGAAGAACCACATTTTTTACAGCACATCCAGTCAATAATAATTTTGAATACTGGCTTTTTGATTCTGTATTTGGTTTAAGAAAACTTAAAGGAAATTTGAGGATAAAGGTACCTCTTCGAAATATTCTTTACAAAAGAAGGGAGATAATCAGAGTAGCTGCTGTTTTCAAGACAACTGAACAAATTCAACAGCAAAAACAAGAAGAAAAGAAAGATCAGGAAAGGCAAGAGGAGAAACAAGAAGAGAGAAAAGAGGAACAGCAGGAAAGAAGAGAAGAGAGAAAAGTTCCTCATGTAACATGGTCGGGAAAAGAACAATCTTTATTAAATAAATTAAAAAAAGATTATATGGTAAGAAGAAGAGAAAAAGAAGCATTGCAAAGGATGATGCCGGTTCTAATCAGAGCTGAAAACAAAACGAGAAGAAGAGAACAGATTCATGGACACGAAGAAAATATTATCAGGATGTACAGAAGTAGTTCTAATCTTAAATCAAGATTAAGAAATCTTGATTCAGAGATGAACGAAATTACAAATAGAATCTCAAAACTCAATTATCAGGCAAAACAAGCATCAAGAAAGTAAATTATTTTGCCAAGCATTAAATTTATAAATCTCTAGAACATATCAAATTATAAAAAGAGGATAAAATGCAGGCAAAAACATTGATGATTATCTTTGGGATAATCCTTGTAGCAATAAACATAATAGGAACACTTTGGGCATTTAACATTACTTTCACTTTTCTGAGTTTTATTCCTAATAATGCCGTGGTTTTCACAATAGCAAACGGCGTTCTTGCTGTGCTCATGCTTGTAATAGGATTAAACCCAGATACATACTAAAATGGCAACAGGTTTAGAAAGCATATTTCCCGGATTCCAACCTTGGATGATAATAGCTTATGTAATAGCAATAATCTGGACAGCAATATGGAAAGCTTGTGCTTTATGGAAATCAGCAAGACTTAATCAAAAAGTATGGTTCATTATTCTCCTTATTGTCAATACTTTGGGAATTTTGGAAATACTTTACATATTTGTGTTCTCAAAATGCTGTAATAAATTAAAACCCACACCAAAACCAAAACTTGCAAAAAAATCTGTGAAGAAAAAGAAATTATAAATAATAATTACTAACTAAGATTAAGACAATAAAGACGCTGAAAAAATCAATTATCAGACATTATATCCCTAAATAAACACATATAGATAAAAAAATGAGACTAAGGTTTATATTGATGCTATTCGGATTTATAACAACTGTATTAAGCGTGCTTGCATTAGCAAAAAATTCTGTTTCTCCATCAATTCTTGGAAATTCAATTGCATCTAAAATAGAATCAGTTCCAGCTTCTCCAACAATGTATTTTATATTTTTCTTATGCCTTGGAATAGGCGCAGTTCTTCTCGCATTTTTGGGAAGAAAAGTTATTGACTAATTACTTTTCTTTGTCTTTCGATTAACCTTGGAATAGGAAACTAAAATTCTACAAGCAGTGGTTAGAACCACTGCTTCAAATCTTTTTGTTTATTGTTCTCTTTTGCTTCTTTCAGCTTCTCTAATGCTGAGACCACTCGTTCTTCTGAAAAGTCATGTTGTTCGCATAAAAGGTGCTTGATTTCTTTTTCATTGTAATCTTCAAAATCAAGTTTATATTCTCTGTTTACATTTGGCTTCTTGAAAACCTCAAAAATTTCCTGCCAGTCAAAAGTAAGTTCTTTGCCTTCTTGAAGCAATTGTTTTTCAACTGCCTGGAAGATTAAGTAAGGCTGTTTATATTTTTGTACTAGAACTAATGCTTTTTTTGGCCCAATCCCCTTTACTCCTCCTGGATTAAAATCAGTTCCAGCTAAAATTCCCAAGCATATTAATTGTTCATGCGAAATCTGCAATGAATTTAAGACATTTTCTAAATCAATTAATTCAGGTTCAACAGGAACATAAGCTCCTGAAGAGATTTTTCTTTTTTTAGCTAATGTTAGATTTTGAATTAATTTTCTGCATCCGAATAACAATGAATCATAATCCTGGCTTGCAACAGCAAAAGCCTCGTTTTTTGCAATCAAAGAAGCTTGTGCTTCTCCTTCCCCAGGTGCTTGAACTACCGGAAGCCCTAAAGCTTTAATTAATTTCTTGCTTTCCTCAATAATTTCATCAGTCAATTGCACATTTTGCCTTGAATATTTGAACATTTCCTCTGTTCTACCTTCTCTTTTTGCTTCATTAAACTTCTCTTCAGCTTCTTTTTTTCTTTCATATCTTTCCTTATTTGTTTCTTTCTTAAGTTCAGGAGGTTTTCCATCAAATACATACACTAGTTTTAATCCTTTTGCCATCAAATTAGTCGTCCTGTAAAATAATCCTGATAAATGTGAGGTTATCTTTCCCTTAGAATCCATCAAGGGAGTGCCGTCCATCTGCCTTATGTTTGACAAGAACTGATAGATTGTGTTAAAAGCATCTACTGCAATGACTTTCCCCTTGAGTTCTTCGATTCTTATCTGTTTCCTTACAACTAATTCCCCTATTTGCAATCCCATGATTCTTTAAGAATTAAGAATATAAAAAATTATTGTTCATCCCTCAAGCAGAGCTTCAACCATTTCATCAACTTTAAGAATTAAACTCTCAGGTTCAAGTTTCTTTGATACTATGCGCTCTAGTTCTTGCCTGACAATTTCAAAAGATTTGGGATGACAATGTGCTCTTATATCTCCTTCTCTTGCTAATTGTTCTTTCTTAGAAGGTTTTGCTACTATTATAATATGATATTTCCTTTGTCCTCCATCATATTCCTTTTCAGATTCATAACAAGTAACACCAACAGGCTGGCCTGTTTTACCATATACATAAGAACTCCTGCTTATTTCCTTAAAACCTTCTAAGTTAGTCATAATAATTTAAAATTATGCAGTTTAAATAAATTGTTATCTTTTATTTAATCTGTCACTGTAAAATCTAGAAGTAGCAAATTCAACTACAGGACCTTCTTCATTTTTGAACTTTTTTGGAGTTCTTTGTCTTTTTCTGGGGTTTTGAATTCCACAAACTCTGTCAATTTCAGCTTCAATATCACGTATTTGTACTCTTTGATAGATTTCCTCAGCAGCCCCAAGTTCATAAAGATAAATATCTTCAGGATCTTGCAATCCAAGAAAATTTACACATCTATAATAAAGGTGAGCATCTTGTGATGCTTGGGCTTTTCTCATCTTAGCTTCAACTTCTTTTATTTCTTGTTCAAATAAGTTAAGTTGTTGCATTTTTTCCTCTTTTAAAAAAGATTAGTTATCTAAATTAGGATTGTACCAAAATTCCCATTTTCCGCCGTATTTATCTCCAACCGGGAAATCTACAGGCAAATTAAGCTTTCTGCAACCCTCCAATCCGCTATATACTTCTTGGTTCATTTCTTTAGGCCTGTAAAGTTCAGCTAATCTCTCAAAATCATAAGCATCTCTTACTTCAATAGTGTCTGCTTTTGTCCATGATCTTGAAATATTCCATGGATTAATTATTAAGCTGTTAATCTTTTTTCCTGCAACAGCTCCCAATAGAGCTAATCCAAGTACTAATCCGCCTATTTTAACAGTTTGTGATACCATTTTAGTATTATTTGTTACTATTGTTAAGTAACAAGACTATTTAAAGGTTTCTATGCATTCTATTTGCATATCAAGCTTTATAAAATTCAACGTTCTTAAACATTATGGAAATAAAATTCATGCCCATAGATTATGATTATTTTGATTTTCAAGGAAGAAATTTCTTGAAGATAATCGGCAGAGACGAGAAAAACAAGCGAGTATGCATCATAGATAGTTTTGAACCTTATTTCTGGGCAGTTTTGAAGCCAGCTGTTTCTGAAAAGAGGATAAAAGAGCTTCAAAAAGAAATTGAAAAAATCAAGCTTGAGGACATAGAAAGAAAAACAAGAGTTGAAAAAACAGAAGTTCATGAAAAAAACTTTCTTGGAAGAAAAGTTCGAGCTATAAAGATTTTCATAACTAACTACAAAGATGCTCATGCAGTTGCAGACAAATTAGATTTTGAAGAAATAGAATGCAGAAGAGAATATGACTTGCATTTGATAACTAAATATATAATTGACAAGAAAATAACGCCATTTTCATGGTTTAAAGTTTCAGGGGAAATGTTAAACAATAGTTTGGAATTCGGAGGAATAGATTCTATACTTGAAGTTGATGTTTGCCTTAAAGTTGAAAGCTTTGAACTGGAAAAGACTGATAAGGATAAAGAAGAAAAGAAAGATGAGAAAATCAACCCAAAAATACTTGCATTTGATATTGAAGCAGATGAATTTGAGATAGGTAAAGGCGAAGTTCTCATGATTTCTTTAGTTACAGAGAACTTCCAGAAAGTTCTAACTTGGAAAAAGTGCCCAAATCCTCCTGAATTTGTCGAGACATTCAAAGATGAAGGAACTATGTTGGAGAAATTTGTTGAATATACTAAAAAACTTAATCCAGATCTTCTAATTGGTTATTTTTCAGATGGTTTTGATCTTCCTTATTTAAGAGCAAGAGCTGATATAAACAAAGTCAAGCTCTCTTTGGGGCTTGATGGCAAACAACCTGTTTTCTCTCGCGGAAAATATCCTTCTGCGCGAGTTTCAGGAATAGTTCATGTTGACTTGTTTAGGTTTATAGAAACAGCTTATTCACAATATCTTCAGTCCGAGACACTTGGCTTGAATGAAGTTGCTTCTGAGCTTCTTGACGAAACAAAACTTGAATTTGAATTCAAACACTCCTCAAAAATAGAAGGAGATGCTTGGATTGATTATTTCAAATACAATCTCCAAGATTCTGCCCTGACATATAAGTTAGCAGAAAAAATTTGGCCTGATTTGCTTGAATTTTCAAAAGTCATCCAAGAGCCATTATACGAGGTTACAAGAGCAGGCATGTCGCAGTTAGTTGAACTTTATATTATCCATAACCTTCAAGAGTACAATGAGATTGCTGAAAAACGTCCATTAAATGATGAAATTTCTTTAAGACGAGAGAGAGAAAAATATGAAGGAGCATTTGTTTTTCAGCCAACACCAGGATTATATGAAAATCTTGCCATGTTTGACTTTACAAGCTACTGGCCAAGTATAATTGTTACGTACAATCTTTCAAGGTCAACTTTTATGAAAGATGAAATTGAGATACAAAATATATCAAAAGAAAGCAATGTTCTTAAAGTAGATATTGATGAAAAAACATTTTATTTCTCAAAGAAGCCAGGATTTTTTTCTTGGATGTTGAATGATATTATAGAAAAAAGAAAGAAATACAAAAAAGAATATCAAAAAAATCCGAGCCCATTGACAAAAGCAAGAAGCAATGCTTACAAATTATTGGCAAATGCTTCATATGGCTATCAGGGATTTTTTGGAGCAAGATACTATTGTCCTGAAGCTTCTGCTTCAACAACAGCTATCTCAAGGGATTTGACTAAAAAGACAATTGACCTAATTAACAAAGAAGGCTACGAAGTCCTTTACTCAGACACAGATTCTATTGCATTTAAGATGAACAAACATACGAAAGAAGAAGCTCTGAAACTTCTGGATAAAATAAACAAGAATCTTCCAGGAATTATTGAGCTGGACTTAGAAGATTTTTTTGTTCGGGGAATATGGGTTACAAAAAGGACAGGTGATTTCGGGGCAAAGAAGAAATATGCTTTGCTTTCAGAAAAAGGCAAGTTAAAAATCCGCGGTTTTGAGACAGTTAGAAGAGATTGGTGTGCTTTGGCTCGTGAATTGCAAGATGAAGTTCTTGAAATGATTCTAAAAGAAGGAAAAGCAGATAATGCATTCAAGTTAGTTAAGGAAACCATTGACAAATTAAGAAAAAGAAAAATTCCAAAACAAGAACTTAAGATAAAAACCCAGCTCAAGAAGCCAATTGAAGAATACAAATCAATCTCTCCTCATGTGACTATCGCTAAGAAGATGCTTGAGCAAGGTCTTCCTGTTGATGTAGGCATGCTAATTGAATTTTATATTGCAGAACCAAAATTACACTCTAAGTCAAAAAATCTTGTCAGAGACAGAGCAAAATTAATGACAGAATCAGGAGAATATGACATTGATTATTACACTGACCATCAGATTTTGCCTGCAGTTGAAAACATCTTCCAGGTCTTCAACATCTCAGTTGATGATTTGAAAGGAAAGAAGCAAAAGAGTCTAGGAGAATTCTAATCTTGTCTTTCAAATATATAGGGTTTATCTGAGATGTTGAACTTGTCATGAAAAAGATAGGATAATACAACATATAGACGTGAAGATTTGATAACCTCTTTAAGTGTTGTGTCTTTCTTAATTTTTTCAGAGTTTCAAGAAAACAAAGACAATTCTAACACTTATAGAAGTAAGATTTGAGCAGCATCTGTAAGTTATATTCCCTTAGTAGTATTCTCGAGGTTTTTTAGAGTTTCTTGAAAACATAGGATGATATTTAACTTATAGACATAAAATCAAACAATCACTCTTTTTAACCTGTCAGCAAAATAAGGCAATTTTCCTTGAGAATCAAGTTCTCTTAGCTTTGCTTTAAATTCTTCAATCTCAGGAAAAAGGGATAACTGGGGATTATAAGCAAAATCTCTTTGTTGTTGTGCAGCTATCTCAAAAAATTCTATTTGTGACATAACTTTATCTCCTACTAATATCATCGCTTCATCTAATGCCATTTTAAAATCCATCCAGTTTTTTCTGCTCCTTCTTTACAATGTGCTCCTGCCAAGTCCCCCAGGTTTTCCTAAAAATCCCGTGATTTTTGAATTCTTTTGAATGTTTTTCCAAAAATTCCATTGTAACAGGGTCAGAAGGATAGCCAGAACCAAAATCAATTCCAATTTCTCTCTTTATTTTTTCTATTTCACCATCCCTAGTAACTTTAGCGAGAATAGAAGCAGCAGAACATTCAACATGATTAACATCAGCTTTATGCTCGCATTTGACATTTACCTTTTTTCCATTATCTTCTATGTATCTTAAAAGATAATTTCTCCATTCAACTGTGTTCGGAGAAGGGCAATCAACAATAATTTCGATTTCACCATCCTCTGGGGTTTTTATAGTTTTCAGAATCTCATTTATTATCTCAGCTGTTTTTATTGCTTCTATCCTATTCAAGTTCAAGCCAACATTAGTCCTGTTGTCAATTTCAGTTGGAGAAGTTGCAACAACATGATATCCTAGAGAGATTTCCTTGATTTTCTCAAAAAGATTTTCTCTTTCCTTTGCAGTAAGCTGTTTAGAATCTTTGCATCCTATTCTCTTAAGCTGTTTTTGTTTATCTCCATCTACAAGAACACCTGCCATCAGCATTGGACCTACAAGTGGCCCGCGTCCGGCATCATCAACTCCTAAGTAAAACCTCATGTTTGTTATATTTCATGAGGTTTTAATAGTTTTCTCTTGATATTGTTACAGATTAGGTTTGTAATTGAAGTTACTGTTCTTGATTTCAAGAAAACAACTTGATATACCCCACATACAGACCTAAAAGGTTTTTGAAAAGCCTTTTAAACCCCAGCATCTTAAAAAATAATAAAAGAAAAAGAGGCGCAGATGATTTTATCACACAAAGAAATCTTAAAAGAAATGAAGAAAGGCAAAATAAAGATAGAGCCTTTTGAACCTTCGTCACTAAAACCTTGTTCTTATGACCTTTCTCTTGATAATGAATTTGCCTTTCCTATAAAAAAAACAGTTGTTCTTGAGGAGAATATTGACACAAAGAACTATTTATCATCAAAAATAACGAATGAAGTCAGGCTAAAGCCTCATGAATTTATTCTTGGGATAACAAAAGAGAAAATAACTCTTCCAGATAACATCGCAGGGTTTATGTCAGGAAGAAGCAGATTCGCAAGACTGGGGTTGCAAGTGCATTCTTCTTCAAACTTTGTCCAACCTTGCTGTTCAAACAAGCAAGTCTTTGAAATAAAGAACATGGGAGCAAATACAATTGTCTTGAAGCCTGGCTTGAAAATCGGCCAAATTATCTTTTTAAAGGTTAAAGGAAAAGCAGAATACGATGGAACCTTCAGGTTCCAGGAAAAGATACTCTAGAATTAATTATCTTCTTATAAAAATCTATCTAGTAATTCTGCGGCATTCCAGGAGGAATTCCAGATGGCATTCCGCCTTTGCTTGAAGCAATAACATCATCTATCCTGAGAATCATCATTGCAACTTCACTTGATGATTTGATTGCCTGAATCTTGATTTCCAATGGTTCTACAATGCCCTTGGAGAAAGTATCTGAAATCTCGCCTGCAATAGAGACGCTGGTTGAAACATCAATTCCAAATGTGAACTTGTTTTCCTCGTGCCTTGCTTTTAATTCAGTTATAACCTCAATAGGATCTAAGCCAGCATTCTCAGCCAAAGTCCTTGGAATTACTTCCAAAGCATCTGAAAATGCGTTTATTGCTAATTGTTCTCTTCCTCTGATGCTCTGGGCAAATCTTCTTAATCTTTTCTGCAATTCAATCTCAAATGCTCCGCCACCAGCAACTACAAATCCTTTTTCAAGAGCAACACAGACATCTCCTATGCCGTCTTTCATTGCTCTTTCAATCTCATCTATGACATGTTCTGTTCCGCCTCTTATCAAAACAGTCAGAGCTTTTGGATTTTTGCATCCAGTAACATAAATCATTCCCTCAGTAGAATCAAAACCATGTTCTTTTACTTCTCGAACAGAAGCAGCATATCCCAAGTCTTTCATGCTAAGCTCATTTAAATTGCTGATAATTCTCGCGCCAGTTGCTTTGGATAATTTATCTATGTCATCTGCTTTTATTCTTCTAGCAGCCATTATTCCTTCTTTAGCAAGATAATACTGGGCAATATCATCTATTCCTTTCTGGCATAAAACAACATTTGCGCCTGATTTCTTGATTTTTTCAACCATTTCCTTGAACATCTTGTCTTCCTGATCTAAGAATGCTTGTAATTGGTCAGGCATGTTGATATTGATTTTAGTGTCTGTTTCAGGATTCTTCAATTCCAAAGCCAGGTTTAACAAAATTATTTTAGCGTCCTTAACATAAGAAGGCATATCCGGATGTGTCCTTTCTTTGTCAATTACAATTCCTTCAATTAATTCAGTGTCTTCAATTCCATCTCCTTTTCTTTTCTCTAACTTGATATTTTCTTTGTCAACCTTGATTCCTTCTTCTGTTTTTTCCATTACTTGCTTGATTGCTTTAACTATAATTGAACTTAATTTTTCTTTTGCAGCTTCTGCTCCTTTGCCAACCATCGCAGTCATTGAAACTTGTTTCAAAAGATTTTCATTTTCAGGCATAACCCTTATTGCTAATTCTCTTGAGATTTCCTGTGCTTTTTCAGCTGCAATTCTATAGCCTCGGGCTATAATAGTAGGATGAATTTTTTCATCTAAAAGTTTTTCAGCATTCTCTAGTAATTTTCCAGCAAGAATAACAGCAGTTGTTGTTCCGTCTCCAACTTCAGCTTCCTGTGTCTTTGCAATTTCAACAACCATCTTTGCAGCAGGATGTTCTATTTCCATCTCATCTAATATTGTTACTCCATCATTTGTAACAGTAATGTCTCCTAATGAGTCTACAAGCATCTTATCCATGCCTTTAGGTCCTAATGTGGTCTTGACAGTTTCTGCAACAAGTCTTGCAGCCAGAATATTATTTCGTTGAGCGTCCCTTCCTATCATCCTTTGGATGTTTTCTGGTAAAATATATACTGGTTTGTCTGCCATCTTTAATAAATTAATCCCCTCTTGCCCTATCTTTATTAGATTTATTTTATGTTCTGTTATGTTTAAAAACCTTTCTTTTGTGCTCCCAGAATTTTATTAATTTTCAGTGACATTAAGTATTTAAATAAAAATAATCTTTTCAATTATGAAATCAGGTATTAAGGTCGCAGATGTGATGACAAGGAAGTTTATTTCTACGTCCCCAACAACTTCTGTTATCGATTGTTTAAGAGTCATGAGCAGAATGAATTTTGGTTCTTTGCTTATAATGCAGAATAAGAATCTTCAGGGAATTGTGACTGACAAGGACATTATAGAAGCTATTTCTAAGAACAAGAAGGTTATGGAAAAGCCCATAAAGATAATCATGAAAAAACATCTTGTCACTATTTCTCCAACAAAAGATCTTTCAGAAGCTATCTTATTGATGAACAAAAAAGGAATAAAAAGACTTCCCGTTATGGTGAAAAAAAACATAATAGGCTTAGTTACTGAAAAAGACATTCTCAAGATAAAACCAGGATTATTTGATATTACAGTCCAGAAAAAAAGAATTCAGGAAGAAAAAGACAAGATTAACAGAATAAAAACTTTAAATGAATTCAGGGCAATCAAAGAGGGTATGTGCGAAGAATGCGGTGCTCCTGACATGCTCTATCAAGTCAATGACAAAGCAGTTTGTCATATCTGTCGTGGTGTTGTAAAAAAACAAAAGAAAATAACCAAGTTTAAAGAAAAGATAAAAACAAAAACAAAGAAAAAACCCTTCCACAGGATGATCACATTCTTGAGAAAGAAACATTGATTTCTGTAAGCATAAGTGTTATCATTAATTAAGTTGTTTTCTAAATCGATTATTTTAAGCAGGTTTTGAAGAAGAGAATAAAAATTAGGTGATATAGACGTAAACCCAACCTTTATAAATTACTTCTTATTTGAATTTTTACGGGCTCGTAGCTCAGTCTGGTTAGAGCACCTGTATAAGGGGCGTATCCCCTTCATGAACCCCTAAGAAAATTTAGGGCGGTGAAACTCTTAATCAGGGTGTCGCAGGTTCAAATCCTGTCGAGCCCGTATTTAATTTTGAACCTGCCAGGTTTAAATCCAGTGAACTGCATAAGCAGTTTGCTGTGCAGAAATTCGCAAATTTCTAGCACTGTCGAGCCCGTAATACTCATTAGAATTACTCTCTTTCTCTCCAAGTGTACTTACATTTCTTACACCTGAAAAAAACAGTTTCAGCTTCATCTCCTGCTCTCATCTGCGTTGCCCATGTTTCAGCTTCATTAAAACCACATTTCTTACAGTTTGCATTCACCACAGGCCACACATTGCTTTCTTTTTCCTTAAGAACATCAATCTTTGTTTCAGGAGCAATGCTTTCTGAGCTGACTAGCTTCACATTACTTGAACTTGAGTATCTGCATTTTGGGCATGCAAACTTCTTGCCTTTAGGCACAAGCATCGACCCACATTTTGGACAAAATTGCATTTTTTAAGCCTCTTTATTGTTATTACTTATCGTTGTTTATCAATACTATCTTTAAAAACCTTTTGCTTCATGGTTTTTAAATATAGTTAGGTTTTTAAGGCATTAAATCTGTTGCGTAGCATCTTTGTAAATTTTTTTAATTTCTTCGATATTTTTGACTTTCATCAATTTCTCGCGGACTTTTGAAGCATTGTGCATGCCTTTTGTGAAATTAATAGCCTGAGTTTTAATTTGTTCAAAACATAATCTGTGTTTGAGAGCCAAGGTTAGATAATCTTTGAAAGAAATACAGTTGCATTTATTACATCTATATGTGTTATATTTGAGTTTTATTTCTCTCTGGTTTTCGGAAACACCTTTATTACATAGCTTATAGAATATAGAAGGATTTCCAATTGCTTCTCTTCCAATCATGACAAAGTCAAATGTTTTTAATAACTCGCGAGCATTTTTTTCATTAACGTTTCCTGAATAAATTACAGGAAGTGAAGTAGATTTCTTAATCTTTATTGCAAACTCAAGGTTGGGGATGCCTGAATAGCCTTGTGTTTGAGTTCTTGGATGAATTGAGATTGCATCACAATATTTTTCAGCTATTTTTATAATCTCTTCAGTGTTTTTTGAAATTCTCAACTTGATTGTCAAGGGTTTATCTGTTGCTTGACGCATTTCTTTCAGAATTTTTTCAATTAACTCAAGTTTGTGATTCATAAAAAATCCAAAACCATGCTTCTTAGCTGTTTTTGCAGGGCAACCAAGATTAAAATCCCATAAACTTGCATCTTTATCATGTTTTTTCATAAACTCTTTAATGCCTTTGCTGTCAGCTGAGAAAATCTGGATTGCTGGCTTGTCTTTGAAATCAAGTTTTTCTCTTGTCAATGGATTTATCATGCCCGTGAATGTTAAACTAGAGCCTGCTTTTTTACAAAGCATCCTGAAAGCAATGTCATTCATAGCTTCCATTGGCGCTAAAAAATAAGGATTTTTCAGCTTAAGGTTTCTGATTTTGTACATTTTGGTATATTGAGATATATTTTTAAGTTAATTTAAACTCTTCTTTTTCATGGAAAAGAAGAGGCAGTCATTAAAAGAAAGTCTGAAGAGAAGCGGAAAATTTACAGAAGAACAATTAAGATATCTTCCGAGAAGTTTTGATGTTCTTGGAGAGATTGCTTTAGTGCAAATACCGTTTAATCTTCAAGAAATGAAAAAAATAATTGCTGAGAATTTAATGGCATTAAACAAAAATGTCAAGACAGTTTATGGAAAAGGAAAGTTCTATGGAAGATTAAGAAAACAAAGAATAGAGTTCCTTGCAGGAAAAAAACAAGAAGAAACTATTTACAAGGAAAACAACTGCATATTCAAGTTAAATGTGAAGACTTGTTTCTTCTCACCAAGACTTTCAACTGACAGGATGGATCTGGCAAAACAAGTTAAGAAAAAAGAAGAAGTTTTTGTCATGTTCTCGGGAATTTCTCCGTACGGAATAGTAATTGCTAAAACATCCAGATGCAAGAAAGTAGTTTGTGTTGAATTAAGCAAACAATGTACAAAGTATGCAAAAGAAAGCATAAAATTGAACAAACTTCACAATATTGAGGCTATTCAAGGAGACATAAAAAGAATTTGTCCAAAGTTTAAGAAGGAAAACCAAAAGTTTGACAGAATTATAATGGCAAGACCTCAGCTTGAAGAGACTTTCTTGAAAGAAGCTTTGATGGTTGCAAAAAAAGGTTCTATAATACATTTCCAGGACTTTGTCAAAGTTGATGAATTAAAAAACAAGATCTCAGAGAAAAGAATTCTTGATGCTGTTAAGAAAGCAAAACTTAAAGTCAGAATTATTGACACAAGAATTTTGCGCGAGCTTGCGCCGTACAAGTATCATGTGAGAGTTGATTTCAAAATCATCTAGTTTTTAAACTAAAATATCATAGAAAACAATGACATTTTCAGAAATACTAAAGAAAATATGGGACTTTCTCTGGAAATCTAACTCGATCTGGAGTTTGATTGTTGATATTGCATTGATTTTCTTGATTGTAAAATTCATTGTCTTGCCTGGAGTGGGGTTGATTATGGGAACTTCTTTACCTTTAGTTATAGTTGAGAGCGGAAGCATGACGCATGGAGGCAATTTCAATTACTGGTGGCAATTGCATGGAAGCTGGTATGAAGACAGGGATATAACAAAAGACACTGTTTATTCATGGAAATTCAATAATGGCATGAACAAAGGAGATATAATTGTAGTTAATGGGAATAAAAACAAAGACTACAAAATAGGTGATGTAATAATATTCCAGGTTCCGCAGAATTCTGTTCCTATAATTCATAGAATAATCGCAATTCATGAAATTGATGGGAAGATCTTCTATGAGACAAAAGGAGATCATAATAATGGACAGCATACTTATGAACAATTAATCCCAAAAGGAAATGTTATTGGAAAATCTGTTTTTAGAATTCCTTGGCTTGGCTGGATAAAATTGTTCTTTGTACAACTCTTCAGCTGAAAATATCAAAAATTAGACCCAACATACAAATGTAATTTAATTAAATAGCTTTTCCAATCAAATCATAATTCCACTTGAGCCAGTGGTTTTTCAATTGTGCTTCTACCTTGAATCCACATTTTTCATAAAGATGAATTGCAGGAACATTTATGCAAGAAGTGTCTAAGAATATCTTATGGCATCTCATCCTTTTTGCCCTTAACTCACATTCTTTCACAAGTTCTGTTGCAATATGTTTTCTCCTTTCATGTTCTTCAACTCCAAGCCAGTCAACCCAGAAAACTCCGTATTCATTCCAGCCAAATAAAAATCCTATGAAATGTTCATCTTGTTCAGCAACCAAGAAGATTGAATCAAAATGTTTGTACAAATCAATCAAATGCTGTTTTGAATAGCTTTTTAAAAAAATATTCAGATTCTTCTTTGGGTAATATTCAATATTCGGAACAATGTCTTTCATTAACACAATTAATTTAGGAATTTCCTCTTCTTTTAATCCCCTGATGTTTATCTTAGTCATTTTTATGTTATCTACTCATTATTTAAGTCTATAAGTTGATTAATCTTATTGAACGAGGTTTTGTGTTATAGATGGCTAAAAGCCAGATCTTTTTATTTTCCTCTTTTCTTTTCTCTTTTTCCAAGTATAGCTACTGAGATAATAGCAGAGATTACACCCATGATAGCCATTATTATGAATAATATCTGGAATGAAAGTTTGAATGCAATGAAACCTCCGATAATTGCTGCAATACATACTGCAAGATAAGTGCTTCCGCTCCATAAACTCCATCTTTTGTACCCTTGCTGTTCATTTAACTTAGCTGAATAAACACTGTCCCATGCAGGTTCAAGTATTCCAATTGCTAATCCAAGAATAATCTGAACAATAAACAAATGAATAGGAGTTCTGATAAAAATATATCCAATATTTCCTAATGCAAATAAGAAATACCCTATAACAATCAAAGGCCTTGTATTTTTGGAAAAGAATTTTGTTGAGCCTAATGTAATTATCAAGATTCCAGTAAGTATATTGAAGATAGCATAAGCAATTCCTGCATCTAATAAACTCCCCCCTATATTCTCAACAAAAACAGCATAAACTGGTCCAAGCAAGCCAATTGCAATGTTCGCTATAATACTTGCCTCAAGCAGGATTCTTGAGCTTCTATTAATAAAAAATTTTGGTTTAGGGGTTTTTTTCATTTTATATATTTCTTTGCATATTGCTTGAATATTCTTTCAAGTTCTTTTTGTTCAAACAAGCTTCCTGCATCTCCCATATCGCGGTTCCAGAAAGATACAATAAAACTGTCAGCTTCAGGCGA
>Ga0233423_10000075_pt1 | contig 58564 bp, 54 predicted proteins | sample Watercolumn_Mata_FD_180713 | JGI IMG/M metagenome (GOLD analysis project Ga0233423, IMG submission 180713) | Freshwater microbial communities from Lake Matano, South Sulawesi, Indonesia - Watercolumn_Matano_2014_112_MG | ecosystem: Environmental > Aquatic > Freshwater > Lake | place: Indonesia... | reverse complement strand
TTGCTTACGCAGGCCTTGGCTTTTTCGATTTCTTCTCCCCGAAGAATGTTCTCGATAGCGGTTTTTATTGTCTCAACCTGTTTTTTCGTTTCAACTTTATCGGGTTCTTCAACCTCTTTTAACTCCTTTGTGCTTAGCTTGAACTTAAATGGGATTGTTACCCACACTGCAACAGTTTTTCCTTTCATTTGTGCCGGAGTGAATTTCCATTGCTTTAAAGCACTCAGAGCCGCTTCTTCAAATGCTTTACCATCCGCTTTATCTTCAACTTCTACGTCTTTCTTTTCCGTCGTTCTGGTTGCTGTAACTTCAATTTTTTCAGTCTTCACTTCAGCAACATTGCCATCCAGATCTATAAAAGCCCTTATGTAAACACTTGCTTCCCATCCGCCGCTCAACATACTTGCAGGATATGCAGGATCGACTCTTTTAACGACGTCCGGTGCTTTATCGAACGGAATTTCTACACCCGGCGATGGAATAGATTTTGTCTGTGAATAAACTAGATTGCAAAGCCCGATTAAAGCGATCAGGCTTACAATTATGATCGATTTATTTTTCATTGGTTTAATCCTTTCATGTGTGATTGTGCAACAACCACATAGCCGTTTACCTCCACCTCCGGAAGTGGAGTAAGGCACACAATGGTTTGCTGCGGTTGTGAATAACGGTACCAGAATGATGAGGCAACAAATGTAAAGAGAATAGAAAATACTACTGCCAGTCCGATTGCACGGAAAGAATATGTTTGCCCTAGCCGCGACCATGGAAATTTCTGCTTCTGCGCAATTGTCGATGGCCTTATTGCAAGTATTCGCTGATCCAAAGTTGTTGGTACTTTAGGCGGATGTTCTGATGAAAATTCCTGCTTCAGAGTAAATAAATTCCTAAAAAAAGTACGGCAGCTTTCGCAAGTACTGAGATGTGCAAATAGTACAGCTTCACCCGAAGGATGAAGTTCGCTGTCCGTCCATTGACTAATATATTCCTGTATGAGTGTGCAGTTCATAAATCACCTATGTGTAATACGATTTTAATTTCTCTGTTAATGCTTTACGCGCTTTGAACAACCTTGACTTTACGGAACTCTCTGTATCACCGGTTATTAATGCAATCTCATAGTATGAGAGATGTTCATATTCCCTCAATACTAATACTTCGCGGTATTCGGATTTCAATTGCCGGATTAATGTTTGTACCAATTGGGTTGTCTCGGAAGCTACTATCAGATCGTGCGGTGTCTGTTCCATCCAGACATCATTATCTGCCATTGTTCCATTTCGTTTATCCTTACGAAGCATCATCATTACTTCATTTCGCGCAGTGCTTAACAACCATGCAAGCAACGCATGTGGATTTTGTAGTGTCCGAGCATGTGAGAACAATTTTAAGAATGTCTCATGTGTGGCATCTTCTGCGGATGTGCCATCTGCTAACATTCTGAGGCAGTACCGGTAAATATTGGTTTTATATTTTTCGTAAAGAATTGCAAATGCCTGCCGGTCATTAGCTTGCATTTGTTCAAGAAGTTCAGCATCGGTTATCACAAGCATCGTCCAATCTATACTCAAAAATGCCGTCGAAATCTGCCAGGTCTCCTATCGGACTCTATATTAAAGATGCACAAAGGTTGAAAAAGTTGCTCGTATTTGTCAGTTTTTACGATTAGATGGAATTATCACAATGGTTCAAAATAAATATAAAATGGCCTTAGAAAAACATGGATGTAAAACAAGGCGAACGTAGTGTCCGCACAGAATACTGTCCGATCCCGTCACGACAAAGTCGGGACGGGAGAGTTTATTCTGTGCAACGAAGTGAGCCGCGGTTTTACCCATATTTTTCTACAGTCTTGACTTTTTCTTTTGTCATTTCTTTTGTGTCAAGACAAAAGAAATGACACTTGTCTAAGGTATTTAGACGACATTTTGAATAACTATTTTCCATTTGCAGGTGACTTACATTAAAAAATGTCAAAATACCTTTAATTTTATGACTAAGTATTAAAAATTCGACTCATTTATCAATAATTTAAAGGAAAGTAGTTTGGGAATATAAAAACGTACAAATTTCTATATATTTGCACATTTTCTAAACCGCAGGTTGCATGGAGAAATATTTTTTATAAAATTAGGCGTAACGCGATCCACAACTTAAAGAAAGGCAGGTGTTCCATGACCGATCGAGAAAAGAAAGTTGTGTTGGCAGCCCCATCGTTTCAATCGCCGATCTCTATCGCTCTTCACGATCAATTTAAACAACTCTTCAAACCAGAAGAAATGACACTGCGTTCTTTAACGGATGATGCGGATATTCAAAAAGAACGCCTGGTGCAAATGCTCAATCAGTTATCACCTGTCGGTTTGATTGCTTTGGATATTCATCCGGATGCAGAGATAGTTGCCGCTTGTACTGCTGAACGTATACCGATTATCCTTTTTGACGAAGAAGCCGATGGTACCTCATCTATTAGCACAGACAATGTAGTAGGTGGTCGAATAGCCGGTGAGTATCTGATAAAGAAAGGAAGAAAAAAAATGGCCATCGTAAGTGGCCGCACGAAAGTGAAAGGTGGATTCAATGCCGAGAGAAGACTGAAAGGATTCCAACAGGCACTTACTGCAAAAGGAATTTCTATTCCTGCTGGCGGAGTAATAGAAGTACCACATTATTCCCGCGAAGATGGTTTTGAAGTTATGCCGAAGTTGTTGGATTTAGGAATCGATGCTATCTTTTGTGCAGCAGGGGATACCTGTGCCCTTGGATTACTCTCGGTTGCGAAAGAAATGAATAGACATGTGCCAGACGAGGTAGCGATTATCGGATTTGACGATTTACTGATTGCCCGGCTTTCAACACCTGCTTTGACAACTATTCGACAACCGCTGGATAGAATTGCTGAAGCTGCATTCAATATGATTATGAAGGAGAAGGAACAAATTCTACAAAGACCTAAGAAATTAATGTTCCACCCGGAGTTGGTTGTACGTCAATCAGCCTAAATAAATCTGGTGAAGAATTTTATCAATATGTAGTCTATTTTGAACTTCCAAAATTGTAAACGAATCCAATCCAGGGAAAAAATGGAAAACCGGGAATTTCTGATCCGGCAGGATGAATCAATCCCAAATCAGCTGCTAAATTCTCTCCAAAGAAACGAATTCCTATAGACAGAAGACCAATATCTAAACCAGAAGGAATCCAATTCTCAGAAAGTAGTTTTAAGCTGTTTGATAATTGAAGCTCTCCACCCAATAGAAATATCGGCTTGTTAGCAGTTTCGCCTTTAACAAATCCCCATCCCATGCCAAAAGTAATAGCGGTTTCTTGATCTCCATACGTGCCAATACCATAATAAATACCGCCGCCTTTTGTATCGCTCACAGTAGAATTTAAATAAAGTAAACCACATCCGGCGCTAAAATTCTCAGTATGATAAGCAGTTATTTTAGGTGCCAGGTAGAAGATTTGACTTTCTGCGCCTGGGAAAAGTGAAATACCTCCAGCAAGTATAATGAAATCGTTAATTCCATATGCTACAAAAGGAAATAAGACCTCATAACCAGCAAAATATCCATTGCCCGATTTTAATGGACGAGCTGTGGGTGCGAAGAAGAGCCGAGTATAATTAGGATCGACTCTGGTATAACGACCACTCGTAATTTTTCCGGAAAGAAAATCTATACTCTTTATCTGAATCTTTGGAACGGTGATTAATATTTCTCCAAAAGTTTTGAAGTATACTGTGACTGAATCCTGTTGAAGAATTGTGCCCATGAGTTCAGATCCATCAGTTAGGATCAATTTTGTTGGTTGCTGCGAAGTTGAATCAGTTTGCCCAACACAAGTGTCTATTGATACAAAATTAAGTGATATAAATACGAATCCTATGAATAGCTGAATTTTCATTTATTTAGTTTATTGCTTTCTGTTGGTCGTATGGTGATTTTAGAAATTCAAGGTGGTTCATTTATAACTTTAGCACAGCCGGGAAAATATACAAAATGATACTCAGTTTTCCGTCTATCTGCAATTGTTTGGCTGTAAGAATTTCGGGATAGTCAAGTAAGTTAAATATTGATTCATAATCATAATAAAAACTCATTTGGATATGATATAGTTGAAAAAGCCTAATATGGTTGAAATAGAACACAAACGACAACTCATATTGGTTGCTTTCTGTATCTTTTTTCGATAACATCAAGTTGCTCATGATAAGGAATTAAGCAAGAAGGGGACGTATCCGATGATCACTAATAAGAAGATTGTAATAGCGGCGCCGACATTCGAATCGAACATCTATATCGCATTACATGAACAACTTAAAAAGTTATTGAAACCAGAGGAAATGGCTCTTCGATCTGTAAAAGATGAAGCTGACTTGCAGAAGGTACGGTTGATCCAGGCGCTGGAACAAACAAAACCAAGTGCATTAATCGCAATGTCTATTCGTCCGGATAAAAGCGTTGTTGATGCTTTTACTTCGGCAAACGTCCCCATTGTGCTTATTGATGAAGAGGTACCGGGTGTTTCTTCCATAAGTACAGACAATCGTATGGGAGGACAAATTGCAGGAGAATATTTGATTAAAAAGGGAAGAAAGAAAATCGCGATTGTATCCGGGAGAACCAAAGTAAAAGGTGGATTCAACGCTGAGCAAAGGCTTATTGGTTTTCAAAATGCACTTAGTGCTGCAGGACTTTCTATACCCGTTGGATGTACGGTAGAAGTTATTCACTATTCACGCGAGGATGGTATAGAAGTTATGCCGAAATTGTTGAGTATGGGTATAGATGCAATATTTTGTGCCGCCGGTGATAATTGCGCATTGGGTCTAATGACTGTTATCAAAGATCATGGAAAGCATATTCCAAATGATATTGCAATAATAGGATTCGATGATTTACGTATCGCCAGGCTATCGACTCCCACACTTACAACAATAAGGCAACCCTTAGAAAAAATTGCAGACGCAGCATTTCATATGGCTACAGTCGAACGAGAGGAAATTCTTAGGAAGCCAAAGAAACTCGTTTTCCATCCCGAGCTAGTCATTCGTCAATCGGTATAAGTAAATTATTATCCGCTATAGTTCACAGTTGATTCATTCCGAAATCAATACAAGAAATAAGTGAATATTGTGTAATTTTTTAAAAAGGCTACTACAAGCCGTTTCTTAAATTTAATTACCGCAGTATCGTTTAGATGAACTTAAATGGTACTTCAAGATTAATTGAGTTTGTTGCTATCTTCACTTCTTGCTTGTCCAACCTAATTTGGGTAGATTTTATCAGCGATGCGCATAACAGATGAAAAAATTGATGAAGTTCGCAATGCTGTCGATATCGTTGAAATAATTACAGCCTATGTGCGACTTAAAAAACGTGGCAAGAATTATCTCGGACTATGTCCGTTCCATACTGAAAAGACTCCATCTTTTACAGTAAGCGGTGAAAAGCAAATGTACCATTGCTTTGGGTGTGGAAGGGGAGGTAATGTATTTACCTTTTTGATGGAAATGGACAAGGTTTCATTTGTAGAAGCAGTCCGATCGCTTGCTTCGAAAGCTGGGATTTTTATACCGGAAGAAAGTAAGCCGGTATCTGGTGAACAGACGGAATTCGAAAATTACTATGCTGTTTGCAGGTTAGCTGGAATGCATTTCTTTCGTAACTTAACTGAAACCGACGAAGGAAAAAACGCTCTCAATTACTTTTATAAACGTGGATTTTCAGACGAAACGATCCGAACTTTCGGGCTTGGCTATGCGTTAAATTCTTGGGACGCATTTCTGGACAAGGCTAAAGAGGAGGGATTTAAACCGGAAGATATTTTAAAAGTTGGATTAGCACGTGTGAGAGATGATGGATCGATGTACGATTACTTCCGGGGTCGCGCAATTTTTCCGATTTTTTCAACAGCGGGCCGAGTAATCGGATTTGGCGCACGGAAAATGCTGGAAGACGATGCCATCGCCGGCAAATATATTAATTCACCGGAAACTCCAATCTATAATAAAAGTCGAGTCCTTTTTGGACTTTTTCATGCAAAAGAATTCATCCGGCAAGAAGATAATGTATTAATGGTGGAAGGGTATGCAGATTTAATTTCACTCTATCAAGCTGGCATCCAAAATGTTGTTGCCTCCAGTGGGACGGCTCTTACAGAAGAGCAGTTGAAACTATTAAGCAGGTATTCTAAAAACCTGACTCTCGTTTATGATGCTGACAATGCCGGTTCCAACGCCACTATTCGTGGAATCGATCTTGCCCTTGAACAAGATTTGAATGTGCGGATAGTCGAACTGCCAGAAGGTGAAGATCCGGATTCTTTTGTGCTAAAGCATGGCGGAAAAGAATTCCGCAACCGGCTTTCAAATGCGATTTCCTTTATCGATTTTAAAGCGAGGCAGCTTCAACAAGCTGGTGCATTTAATACTGCAGAAGGGAAGACCGAAGCTATCCGTTTGCTTGTTCAATCTATCTCTAAAATGAAAGACGAGCTAAAACGGAATATTTATATCAAGGAAGTATCGGAAAAGTATGATATCTATGAAAGTATTCTGTTACGCGAACTTGAACGTACATTGAATCAGGAACGGCGGTTTTCGAAATATGAGCGTACAAGTTTACCGGCACAGAATACTCAACAGCTTGAACCGAAGCAGGAAAAAATATCAACTCCAACTTCTATTCCACCTGAAGAGCGCGATATACTTAAATTGATCATCGATGGAAATCCAGATGTTATTCGGTATATTCTATCGAACATCTCGTTGCTCGATTTATCGGATGAGAGGATAAAGCGGTTGGGACAATTTGTGCTAGATATTTATGATGAAAGAGGAACAATTAATGCTCCGTCAATTATAAGTGAACTTCAGGATCCCGAGCTTAAAAATTTATTGACCGATATTGCGCTAAGCCGTTACGAATTAAGCCGGGGATGGCAGACGATGGAAAAAGAAATCGACGAACCGGATCCAATGTTAATTGCCCGTGACGCTATTATTACAATTCGCCGAAAATTTATTCAACGGGAAATGGAAGTAAATCAACGTGCGCTAAAAGCAGCAAGTGTGCAAAAAGCCGATGCAAGCCCATTCCTCCATCGGCAGCAGGAATTATTACAATTACTGAAACAAGTTGAAGCATTACGTAATCAAGTAAACTAAGATATCTCTATGGCTCGTAAAACACCACTAATGATTCATATTATTCCAGGTAAGTGCGACTATTGCGGTTGTTGTGTTGGCGTGTGTCCGGAAGACGCAATAGAGCTAATGGAATCACGGATTTCCATAATAGACGAACGATGTACAAATTGCAGTAAGTGTGTATGGGCTTGCCCGTGGGAAGTTATACAGTTCCATAGGGAGGGTGTAGCGGATCTTCCGAAAATGCAGCCAATGTTTTTAAATACATAAATTGAAAACCATCACATTGAGCTTGCCTGCTGCAGGCAGGTCGAAATGTGATGGATCGAAATAGTCAGGCTTCGACAAGCTCAGCCTGACAAAACATTTGAGTTAATATGCTGAAACAAGAATATGATGTAATTGTCGTTGGAGCCGGGCCAGCAGGTTCTACTGCAGCGCGTTATGCCGCAGCAGGTGGAGCTTCGGTTTTGATGTTGGAGAAGGACCGCGATGTTGGGTATCCAGTTCGATGCGGTGAAGCTGTGAGCCACGAAGGCGTTATACAATTTATTCAACCTGATCCGAAATGGATAGCAGCGACAGTAACTCGATTTAAGCTTGTCGCTCCAAATGGCAATTCTGTTATCCCAAAGTTAGATGGAAATGGATATGTGCTTGAGCGGCGCTTATTCGATTATGAGCTGGCAAAATTAGCGGCAAACGAAGGGGCAGAGGTTATAACCAAGGCATATGTATATGATCTTCTTAAGGATAATGAGGGAAAAACTGTTGGTGTGAAAGTACTAATCAAAGATAAAGAGGAAGAAATTCGTTCACGCATTGTGATCGGAGCTGATGGAGTGGAATCGCGTGTTGGAAAATGGACAGGTATAGATACAGCTTGTTCTATTCACGATATGGAGAGCTGTGCTCAGATGACAATTGCTGGTATCGAAATCGAACAGGATTGTCTTGAGTTTTATTTTGGTGATAAAGTGTCACCAGGCGGATATTTGTGGGTATTTCCGAAAGGTAAAGGAAGTGCAAATGTCGGCATAGGTATAAATGTCGAAGTGGCAAAGAAGAAATCGGCAATTCGATACTTGCAGGAATTTGTCGAACAGAAATTTCCGAGGGCGGCGATTCTTACACATATAGCTGGTGGTGTTCCCTGTGCGAAAACCTGTGACACAATGGTAAATAATAATGTTATGCTTGTTGGCGATGCAGCACACCAAGTTAATCCAGTTTCTGGAGGCGGAATTATCAGTGGAATGATCGGTGGAATGATCGCAGGGCAAGTTGCAGCGGAGGCTTTGAAGATTAATGACCTATCTCAATTGCATGATTACGAAAAGCGCTGGCATAAACGGCTTGGCTGGCGACATGAAGTCTTCTACAATATTAAAGAAGCGATAGCGAATTTTTCGGACGATACACTCAATAATATTGCTGATAGCGCGTTGAAACTACCGGAAGAAAAACGAACGCTTGGTGGAATTTTCCGAGCAGCATTATGGAATCAGCCTTCCATGTTAATAGAAGTTGCTAAGGTGTTTGTTTCGTAACATGTAAACCATTTCAAGGTATCTATGCTCAAACTGAGAGACCTTGAAATGGGGTAGCACAGGGGTAAAATGTATTTCGATGATACTATCTACCATATCTACAACCGCGGTGCACATAGGATAAATATCTACCGCTCCGAATTTCAATACAACTACTTTCTCAAACTTTTAGAAAAGTACAAAGCAAAATACAGAATCAAAATCCTAGCATATTGCCTTATGCCGAATCATTTCCATCTGTTATTAAAACAACAGGAAAACGGTTCTATTTCACGGTTCATCCAGACGACTTGCAATGCGTATGTTCAAACTTTTAACAAAATGGAGGACCATAGCGGAACTATCTTTCAAGGAGCTGTAAAGGGGATTGCCGTAGAAAGTGATGAGTATATATTCCAACTTGTCGCATATATTCATCATAATCCCGTAGCCGCTGGATTGGTTAAAAAACCTGAGTTATGGGAATTCTCGGATTTCCAACAATGGGCTGGGATGAAAACATTTCAGTACGATGGAAAAATCCTTCGAGATACATATTTTAGTGAGCCGAAAGAATATCTTGAACTGATGAAGGAATACCAGAATACCAAACTACTTTCAAAATTTTAACATGAAGAACCTGAGTAACCTTTTCAAGGTATCTATGATTGAACGAAGAAGCCTTGAAAAGGTATCTGGAACCATGAGAGGAAAGTTTTGTAACCTTTTCAAGGTATCTATGCTTGAACCAAGGAACCTTGAAAAGGTAGCAATAAAAGTTGAACAAAGGTAAATGACGGTCACTTAAAGGTGACTCTACCTAGCTTCTGTTCACACTCCTCGCAAAAATTCTTTCCCTTCACATCAATTTCTTCTGCTGACGTTGATGAATGCATAACACATTCAGGTGTGGGGCAATGGATGAGACCGAAGGTGTGGCCGAGTTCGTGAATCGCTTCCTTTAGAATTCGAATGTGTTCAAGTTTTGGATTAGGACTTAATCCGAATAATTCTTCTCTCAAACGGAACGAGGAGAGCACAGCAACTTTTCCATCGAGTTGAGCCTCGCCAAAAACGTACGTTAAAACAGGAACAAAAAAATCGACGGTGGAAATACCTAGAATTTTTCCATCAAAGGTAGTGAAACGATTGAGCAGCGCGCTGATTAATTCAGTAGAATTAAATTGATTGCGATATGCCTCAAATGCGAATGAAGGATCGATATAATTCGATTCTTCGATGGATACCGGCAATTCAAATGCACTGGAAAGCGGCTCTACAAGCGCCGTCAGTTCGGCATGATCGACCGGACGAATCGGAACGATCAGGATCGAGGACATATCCTACGGTCTCTTTAAACCGTACTTTGCAATTTTATTGTATAGAGTAACACGATCGATGTCGAGAATATCAGCCGATCGTGAGATATTCCATCCGGTTCTTTGGAGGATCATCTCGATATGAGCACGCTCAACCGCTGCAAGGGAATCTGCCTGAAGCCCATGTGCCTTCGACGCGAGCTGAAAAGGTAAATCAGTATGCTGAATAGCAGGTGGTGTTGCAAGTACCATAGCACGTTCAAGAACATTCTCCAGCTCGCGAACATTACCCGGCCAATCGTATTGTACCATTATATCCATAGCACTTGGTGTTATTTCGTTAATCGCTCTGTGCATTATGTTGGCGTATTTATCACGAAAATATTCAGCAAGCTGTGGAATATCCGATCGGCGTTCGCGCAACGGCGGAATTGAAATACTGAAAACATTTAATCGGTAGTACAAATCCTCACGAAATGAACCATCTTTGACCGCAGCTTCTAAATCGCGATTAGTTGCGCATATGACACGGAAATCGCTTGAAATAAGTTCATTTCCTCCGACACGTGTAAATTGCTTCGTTTCGATCACTCGAAGAAGTTGTACTTGCATCTTCTGACTAATCGTACCAATTTCGTCGAGGAATATTGTGCCGCCATCTGCAAGTTCAAATTTTCCTTTCCTTCTAAATTGTGCACCGGTAAATGCGCCTTTTTCGTGCCCAAAAAGCTCACTTTCAAGCAAGCTTTCTATCATTGCTCCGCAATTTACAGCGATGATAGGGAAGTAACGACGGGCGCTATTGGCGTGAATGGCTCTAGCAATTAGCTCTTTCCCGGTTCCGCTTTCTCCACGAAGCATTACGGTTGTATCGGTTTGTGCTACGGTTTTCGCTAGCTCGAGAACTTTTTTAATCGGTTGGCTTTCACCTACGATGTCGTATGCTTTGGATGTATCAAGAATTTGTTCACGTAATTGTACGTTTTCTTCTACCAGCTTCTTCTGTTTAAGCGCATTAACTACAAGGTGGGTGAGGTGGTCAGGATCGATAGGTTTTGTGACGTAATCAAATGCCCCTTCTTTTAGAGCCTGTACAGCGCTATCGACTGATGCAAAGGCAGTAATGATTATAACCGAAGTATTTTTATCGATTTCCTTTAGCCGCTTCTGCAGCTCAAGACCAGTCATTCCCGGCATTTTGATGTCGAGTAATGCTAAATCCCAGGGTCCATTATTCATTAATTTGAGTGCGTGATTTGCATCTTCAGCAGCTTCGACCCGATATCCATCTTGCCGGAACCATTTGGTGAGTGACTCACGTACGATGAGTTCGTCATCGACAATGAGAATGCTTTGAGGAGTCTTTTTTTCAGCCATAATTTATACCTATTGTTTATCTTTGAAAAATCTCAAACGAAAATTTATTTTTAAGACGTCGACTTTTTCGGTCTGTATTTATTATGAAATATTTTCCTTCGGAATAGCTTGCCGTGGGAGAGTAATCGTAAAGGTTGTCCCTTCGTTAAATTTCGAATCCACCGTAATAGAGCCACTATGGCGTTCGACGATTCCGTATACTACAGACAGACCCAGTCCAGTTCCTTTACCATCCTTTTTTGTTGTAAAGAAAGGCTCAAAAATATGTGGCAAATCTTCTTCTCTAATACCAATTCCAGTATCACTCACAGCAAGCTGAACCGCATCCAAATATTCAACCTCTTTCACCGAAATCTTAAAATCACCTCCACCGGGCATAGCTTCAACTGCGTTAATTTCAAGAGCAATTAATGCTTCTTCTAATTGATGTGCATCGCAATAGAGCATTACCGGTCTTTCGTTGATATCAATCGAAATGGTTATGTTGTGCATTTTGAGGTGATGATCGATGAGTTTGATACTGCGATCGATTATCGATCGTAAGTCTGATTCTTTAAATTCACCAACCTTTTCTCTAGAAAAGAGAAGCAGATTCTTTACAATATTTCCACATCGCGCAGTTTCATCGGCAATCAGAGCTAATTCGCTAACCATTTCTTTCGATGCTTCTGAGGATGGAGTCCCTTGCTCCAATTTTTTGCGTAATAACTTCGCGTAGGTTAATATTCCTTCCAATGGATTGTTCAACTCGTGGGCGACAGTAGCTGCAAGTGTACCGAGCGATACCATCTTTTCAATTTGCACCATGTGTTTTTGTGCACGACGTAATTCCTCGGTTTTTTCAGCAACTCGTTGTTCAAGTGTGTGCGTCCACTTGGTAAGTTCTTCTCGTGCGCGCTTTAACTCCTGTGTCATCTGGTTGAAGGAAACTGCAAGTGATCCGATCTCATCGGTTGTCTGTACATCGATTGTGTGATCGAGGTTCCCTTTGACAATTTCTTCTGTACCAATAGCAAGTTTCTTTACAGGTATGTTTACCATTCTCCAGATAAACATTGAGGCAAATCCAGTAAGAACTATTATCAGAGCAATTGATCCTGCAATTTGAGTTTTCTCAAATCGTAAAATGTCATTATCTACGTCTTCCAAAGGAATTCTGACGTCCAGGATTCCAAGCACTGTTTGCTGAGTGGTATGGGCATGGCAATCATTAGTGGAACAGGAGTAATCGTTTCTGATTGGTGTGATAATTCCAATTACACGATACCCTTTTTGGGATTCAAAAATTCGAGTTAATGTCGAGTCATTTTTAGGTACAATTGGCACACTTGATTGATGGCAACCGATACAAGCTTCGGCGTTCATATCAACGTTTTTCCCAACTTCTGTTTCTTGAGTCGAAAACGTAATTTGACCCTTTTTATTAATGATGCGTATTCCCTCGATCCGTGGTTCTTTTCCAATTGTCTTGATAATCTGATAGATATCTTCACGTCGATTGAGAAGCATACTGTACCGGGTGGAACTACTAATGAGGTCACTAATATTGATAGCGGATTGCTTTGCTGCGTCGATATACTTTTGGGATTGCCAGTCCACGATCAGCATAGTAAAGATGGATGTGCCGATGATGACTATTGCAGCAATACCTAGAAATATTCTAAAGCCGAGTAAATGAAAAAAACGCATAAGTTGAAATAATATACACTTTTTTCGGCAAGATTTGTGCCATTTTGATAACAGTTGGAATAGTTGACGGATTCAGCAATCTGGAGAGAAAACCGAGTTAGAGTTGCAACAAAAAGGAAGCCTCTCCCAGAAAAGACAATGGAAGAGGCTCAAAATTGCAAAAAAAGGAAATTATGTCGGAATATGTAAAATCCGATTGACGATGGATAAATATACTTTTGGGGTGAGAATATCTTCTATACTCTCAATTCCCGTTCCACCATCAAAAAGTGAGGTTCCAATTGAAGAGTGAAGATGCCGGAACGCATGTAGGAAAGAATGTTCAATATTTTTCAATTTCCGTGAAAGAATTTGATTTGCTTCAGGTGACGAATAAAAGCCATTTAAGGCTTTCGACTTGATTTTGATATCCATTATCCAACCAGCATCGAATGGTGCACTACTAAGTAAGTTGGGTTTATGATTTAATACCGGATTGAATCGATGGATATATGCATCTACGGGTGAACGCAATGTGATAGCACCACCGGGGAGGACAATCCAGCAAAATGGATCGTGTTTGCTAATGACCAATGGAGATTTTGATATGACGATGCTGAGTATCGGACGAAGAAAATCGGCCATCATATGATCGATCCCAATCCTGTAATCTCCTGATTCGTTCTGCTGAATCCAGAAATGAGTCCGACTATACATTCTGTCGGTTGGTGGATCGAATGACTGTAAACCTTCAAGTTTTTTTGTCAATACATTTTTAAATATTGACTCAGCGGTTTGAGCTTTCGCCTGATCCTTAACAAGTGTTTTTTTCTGTGGAGCCACATTTTGGAGTTCTTTGTGTTTATTTAAAACTTGTGTATTAAAGTTGCAGGTTTCACATCGCAACTCCTGATCGCACAGCTTGAAATCTGTTACACCTGCATCCATCCATACGCAGGGAACTTCGCCACTTGGAATTACACTATGAGTTGATTTTTGATCCATGTTCGTACCCTTTCCGGGTAAAATCTTAGTCCCTCTACTAATGCGTAGGGACATTAATAAATGATACAATGTCTTTTACTGCAGGCTCTTTTATCTGCTTGGTTTCATGTCGCTCGGGTAAAATGGGAAGATATTTTACTGCAAATCTAAAAACCGCAAAACCTAAAGCGACTATCATCAACGACACCGATATTTCAGTCCACGATGGAAAATATTCTACACCAGCACTTCGTTCAATAGAAGTGATTGCAATATTTAAACGGTTGAATATAAAACCTAATACAGTCAACAATGCTGCACTAAACAATCCTTTTTTATTAGATCGAATCCGTGGACTGAAGAGAATTGCCATAGGTGCTATCACCCCTAATCCGATTTCTGCCCAATACATCATTCCTTCAAAGTTTGGAGTGAAGACGTATGGCCAAAGGTGCATACTGTTAATATCCTCGATCTTCAGTACAAGATAAACAGCGAGAGCTACGACTGTTACTTTGGCGATTTTTGATAAGATGTGTAATTCGATTTCTCGGTTGAAGGCGCGTGAACTTAAAAAGGATTCGATTATGACCATTGCAGGCCCCACCGCTACTGCCGAAGTAAAAAAGAGATAGGGGAGATTTGACGAATACCACAATGGGTAAATCTTTTCTGGGATAATGAGAAAGAGTGATCCAAGAGAAGACTGATGGAGTGAAGAAAGTATTACTCCAAGAATAACAAGTGGTATAGTAATGCTATGGATAATCTTTAATGGTCGTTCGAAATTCAGCTTCTCAAAAATTATGGGACTAAATTCCAATGCCAATACTGCAGAATATAACATAACACACCAGCCAACTTCAAACATCACGGAGTGAGGATTCCACATAATAATCGGGTGCCAGACATTCCATGGCTTGCCGAGGTCGAACATCAATCCGAATACAACAAGTATGTATCCGAGGAATGCTGTTAGAATCGCTGGACGCAAAACAGGCTTGTATTGTTCGAGATTGAAAAGGTAAACCGATGCGGCTACCACAAATCCACCTGCTGCAAGTCCGACCCCACAAACAACGTCGAACGCTACCCATAAACCCCAGGGAAATTTATCACTCAAATTTGTTGAAGCACCTAAGCCCCAGCCAAATCGAATAACTGTGGAAATCACACCTGTAATTACTATAATCCAAAATACGGCTGTCCAAAACGTAATCTTTGAAAATGCTTTTGCTATCATATCTATCTCCATTTACTCCTGATGATTCCCAGAATGCCCGTGATTGTTGCGATCTTCCAATTCCTTCATTTTTATTTCGAAGGTTTGAACCTCTTTACGTCGGTTGGTAATCCACCAAATACCAGTCATTAATGTACCACCCCAGAATACGTAATTTGGAATTTTTGAAAGAATCTCCCAAGTCAAATTTGGCATTGGATGAGTAGGGAGATTAGTTTTAAATCCGAGTTTTTCGAAAGCTTTATCTGCAAGATACAGAATCGATGTACCACCAGCTTCTCTAACTCCATAGATTGATGGATAATATTTACCAGGATTTTCATACATCCGTTTTTGTGCTTCTTGTATTAATTCGGTCACCTTGCCGAATGTTCTTGCGTTTGCCGGACAAGCTTCTACACAAGCTGGTATTCCACCACCGGCAACTCTATCGTGGCACATGTCGCATTTTGTTATTTTGGGATTTACACTATCCCATTGATATTTCGGAACATCGAATGGACATGCCTGCATGCAATATCTGCAACCCATACACTTATCGACATCATATTTCACTGCACCCGTCGAACTTTTACTAAACGCTCCAACCGGACATACAGATGCACAGGTTGGATCGGCACAATGCATACACATTCGAGGTACATAAGTTTCGCCAATCTGTAAAATTGCGGTGTTTTGTACTGATGAGAGTTCATGTTTATCAGATACAGGATTGCCCCAACGTTGAGCATCTGCTTCTTCGCACGCATAACATCCAACACATAATGTTGTATCTATTAGTATTCCATATCCAGACATCATATCTCTCCAGAAATTTCTTTGCCTTGTCTTTACGTAATTCCCACTACATTAATCAGCTCACAAGGAGTGTCTAAAGAGAGGGCTTAATTAATGGTTACTCGGCTTTAAGGAATTCTTTCTGGAAAGCATTCCATGTTTTTTCATTGCATTGTTCCAGAACGCCATTCAGCGGTGCACCACCGTCCAGCATAGTTGCTCCGGCTGGAGCAGGGATTCCAACTTGTGCTTGCTCTTTGATAAAATCACGGAACCGGCTGATTTCCTTCCTCAACCATTTTGCTGCATCATCAGCGATAGAAAGAAGTCGTAATTCTGCAGATATATTTTTTGGTGCGACCACTGCTACCCAGCCTGCGATATAAGGATCTTTATGAACAAGGTTTGGTGAAGCAAGTAGAGATTCATTTACTGTTAAAACCTTGCCACTAAGAGGAGCCGGAATTGAGAGTACGCGATTTCCATGTTGAACGTTAAGAAGTGTATCACCTTTTCTTATTTCACTGCCGAGCGGAGCAATTTCTATTCTATCGATTGTTCCGATGACTTTCTGCGTAAAATCATCGATACCTACACGGGCTTCACCGGCAAATGTTAATTCAACCCAAGTGTGTGCTTTGCTGATAAAGAATCCCTTCGGAAGCATAAAACGATCTTGTTGAACTTGCATTATGGCAGGTGACAATTTTCGCTGTTTGGCACGTTCGCGTAACAATTCAATACCTACACATAAAAGTATTGTTGCTATAACAAATAATGCTACCATAATTTTATCTCCTTAATTATTTCATTACTTTTTCTTGACTTATAAATGGGCAAGCAGTTAATATTCATCTAACTCGCCGAATTGTTTCTACCCAACTTTTGTGCCATTGAAGTGATAAGATTTCATACTTGATAAACCGTAATTCCTCTTGAATTTGAGGAGAATTCCAAGATTATTAAGTCGCTAAATATAATTGGCTGGTGAATTTACTATCAGTGGGTGTTGAATAAGTCAATTCTATCTAATAGCTGAAATCCGTAGTTTCGGTTTTGAGGTATTCAAATTTAATAAAGTCTGCAAATCATCGTAAAGTTCTTAGCAGGTTTTTATCAAATTCTTTGTTGTAAAAAAGGATAGTTTGAAATTGAATGAACTATTCTTGATTCCTTTAATGAAAACGAATACTTTTTCTTAAAAGGAGAGATGAATAATGGATATTTTGCTTACAGGTGGTACTGGATTTATTGGTTCTTTTGTTGCAATGGAATTGTTCAAAAATAACCATAAGATTACAATTTTAGCACGAAATCCCAATAAACTACCGGCGCTTTTAAAAATTCCTCAGATTACTATCGTGCCAGGTGATATTACTGATCAGAAATTAATAGAAAAACTTGTGGTAGGTTATGATGTCTGCATTCATGTGGCGTTAAATTACACAAGACCAATGGGATGGGAAGTCCTTATTGACGATACACTCCCGACTGTATATTTATCCGATATGGCTGCTCGTGCGCATGTTAAACATTTCATTTACACTTCATCGACTGCTGTAAATGATAGTTTATATTCCGGTGGCAGTGACTCATCGGAAGAGCATATAAAAATTGCAAAAACTAATACTAAGCAACGCCCAGCCACCTTTTACGGAGCAACAAAAGCTGCCAGCGAGAATTATCTTATGGCACAATCGTACATATCACAAATGCGTGTGAATATTATCCGACCTGGTTACACATTTGGAAATCCGTCTATCGAAGGTGGTAGCACCCAAAGCGACACTCGATTTAGAGATATCATAAGCAAAGCAGTTAATAACCAACCAATTGTGGTTACAAAGAATGATGGAACTCAATTTATTTTCGCTGGAGATCTGGCAAGACTTTATTCATCGGTTTTGTTAAGTAACTTCAATCGGAAGACTTACTATGGGATGAGTAAACGGTTCATTTCTTGGTATGAGATAGCGTTAGAAGCAGTGAAAAGGAGCGCTTCTTCAAGCGATGTCATTCTCGAAGATAAAGGCTGGACTGAAGATGGTTTGATCTGGGATGTTTCTGATATGAAAAACGATTTTGGTTTGGAGTTTGATGGTTGGCAGAAAATCTGCGATCATTTGGATTATTACATTCAACTTGAACAGGGATGCAAGTAAACAACAATCCAAAGAAAGCTTGATTCTAATTTGTTGCTTTGGTAACATAGTACAGTATCATATCACACAAATTGTAGCTCTATCAATTTTCGGGATATATACTTTTGAATCTTCACTTCAATTAGATTTAATGATTAGAATAGTAATACGATTTGGTTTTTTTTGGCACTTGTCGAGGAATCCATTTATCAGACACTTATTTAGTTTTCCCGACAGTATGAATTCTTAACAGCGATTGTCTTTATTGGCTATAAACGGACATTTCGTTGTGGCATAATGTATGCCTCAAAGTCGGTATTATTCAATATTCTATCATTGTTTAACATTAAACGCAAAATCATGAATACACGGCTGATCTGGACTTTAAAGAGGCTAATCTCAAATATTGTTTACTTGTTTGCCTTGTTCACTCTTTTCTCATGCGATCAACCGAAGTTGATAGTCGAGCCGAGTGAAAATGACGATCAAATACTTCTCATCAGTGCTCGCAAAAGTTCTGGAATTTCGATAAAGGATGGGCCAATTGATACTACTGTCTCATTGAATTACGATAGTGCGTTAGTTCTTACGTACAAACGATTCGAAGATTTTTCGGTAAAGAGATATTTGGTTGAATTATTTAACATTTCGCTCGTTCATAAATTAGTCGGCGACACGACTCTCGATTATGGATCTGTAGCATTTGTCGGAATGCAACTTTATCCCAAATACCAGCAGTTTCCAGTCGGGGCTGGATATCAATATCATTCAATGTTTGTAAATAATTCGGATGATAGCTCCTATGGTCCATGGTTGAATGATTTCCGGTTAGATCATTCATCACAGATCAGTTCAGTGAATTCTCCTCACATTAATGATTTTGAAAAATACCTACCCACTATACAACCAAATTGGTTCATGAATCTCGATACCGGGCAGACCGTAAGCGTTGGCCGTGATTTAGAAATCGTTTTTCGTCTAAACATGGTAAAAGGCACTGTCATTCTTGTTGGAAGTTCTGTTTTCAACGCTTCTTTTCAATATGTAATGGTTCAACCAGCATCGAGAGTAATAATTCCGGCGCAGTACCTACAAACTGTTAAAGGAACAGCGAGTGTGGCAAAATGCCAGATAGCTTTCGATGAGATTTTATTCGTTGGATCTCTTACAACAGAAAACAAGACAACATTTGCATTATATCAATTACCAATCTTTGAGTTTACGCGTGGAAGTATAATGATTCGACTTACTGATTAGGCAATGAATACTCAGAATATCACTAAAAAAAATATAAACATTATTAGGCTTATTCAATTCGTAATAGTTGTTTATGGTCTGTTATCGCTATTCTTGCAGAAAAGTTATACTCAACCACTGAAGAATCCTGTGAGTGTAGTTATTTCGAAAGATGACGTCAAAATGCTTGGCGGATGGCCTATCGAGCGTCGCTGGTATGGTATTGTGATGCAGAATTTACGCAATGCAGGTGTGAAACGCATATTTATTGATATCGCATTCCCTACAGCGGATATATTGCACCCTGAATCGGATGATTTTGTGTACAAGCAATTAATTGAAACACCTCAGACATATTTACTCTTCAACGATATTCACACTAACGAAGAACGATACATTGTATTTGGCTCAAAAGCTCTTCCACCTGAACGATTCATTGCCCCATTTTCAAAAGGATTCTCTGTATCGGGGAATAAATTAGAATTCGCTATAAATTCAAGGACATTGGTAGATTTCTTTATTCAGTCAAATATTTCTGCCGATAAGGTTCTGGTCGATCTTCCATCAATTGGACTACAAGCTGATTATACATTCGAACAAGCACTGCACGGCGGTGTGATCTGCGCAGATCGCGATGTTGTTGTGTATCTAGATTTTCCTGGTATTACTTCATACGTAATGGACTCGCACTCACGTACTTTTTCGACAAGTTCACTCCAACTTTGGACAATTCAACAGATACAATCAGGGAATTTTAAAACTTTGATACCATTGTGGGAATTACTTTCAATATTCGTTCTGATTCTTTTACCAATTGGATTCAGTATCATCACACATCGCATCGATCTTATATCAGTAATTCTTTCATTAGTTCTTTGGTTTGGCGTTTCTATTGGTTTGGTGGTCTTCAAAATACATCTTGATTATTGGTGGATTTTCACAAGCGTACCTAGTGTTGGTTTCGCATTTGTATATCTCTTTTCCAGGTTAAAAATAAAAGGTTTTTTAAAACCTTCCTTACCGCAAGATTCTTTGACAATCGACGATGCCGATCATAAAACTGAACAAATGAAGGAATTGCAGCACCGCTTAGAATATTATGAACGATTGTCAAATCAAATACCAACGGATGAATTAAAAGAAGGCTTTGAGTCGCACGGAATATTTTGTCATAAAAGTTCACCGCTTATTGAAATTCTTCGGAAAGCCGAACTTGTAGCGAAGAATGATATTCCTGTTCTCATACGAGGCGAGTCGGGCAGTGGTAAAGAGGTGCTTGCACAGTTCATTCATCGTCATTCAGACCGGCGTGATCAACCAATCATTGCTGTTAATTGTGGAGCATTAAACGACAACTTAATTGAAGCGGAATTGTTTGGGTATGAGAAAGGCGCTTTCACAGGAGCCTTTCAACAAAAGCCCGGCCGATTTGAAATGGCTCACGGTGGCACTCTATTTCTTGATGAAGTCTCGGAGACAAGTCTGGCCTTTCAGGTAAAACTACTCCGTGTTATCCAGGAAGGAGTTATTGAACGAGTTGGAGGAACAAAATCGATTCCGGTCTCTGTAAGACTTATAACTGCCACACATCAGGATTTAACGAAAGCGATTCAGCGAAAAACATTTAGAGAAGATCTATATTACAGACTCAACGGTTATCAATTCGTTCTCCCTCCTATGAGAGAACGTCCGATGGATGTTGAGTATTTATTTAAGCATTTCCTATTTGAGATCGATTCGCAGCTTAAATATTCAGAGCCACTGATAGAATGGCTCAAGGTGCAGCCTTGGCCGGGGAATGTTCGGCAATTGAAAGCGGCGACTCAACGGGCAGTAATTAACGCACAATTACGTAAACGTTCATTTCTAATTCCGAAAGATTTTGAACTGGCTGAGACAAAAAATGATAAAAGCGGAGCAACAGAGCAATTGGCAGATCAAATACTCCGAAAACTTCGCGACTACGAGTTCCATCACCGCAGTATTTCTGCTGCAGCCTCAGATCTTATGATTCATCGCAGTACGGTTACAGAATATTTGCGGGGATGGACAATAAAATTTCTTAACGAAGGCTCATGGGATCATGAATTCGTGTTAACTTCTCTTCGAGGCACGGCACCAGTTTCAGATGAAGATCAGCTTAAAAACAGGGTAAAGGAGTATATTTCGTACAACATATCCAGAATTGATGATGGTTTGCGTGAACTTCAGACAGATGAGCAGATCTTGGCGACTAAGTTTCGAAATCTCCCACAAGTATTCAAAAACGATTTGATGGCACTTATTCAAAAAAAGCGATTGATGAATGAGGGTGTTAAGGATGGAAAACTTCACTAACACCACTCCCTCAAATATCAAGCATCGAAGAGGTATTCAATGGCTGTATAGACTTTTTGTAGCATTATTTTGGATATGTCCTTTGTATTCGCAGCATATCAGATTCGAGGATAAGAGCTGGCCATCTATCGGAGAGGCAAGAGGGGCTTTTGTGACGGAATACGTAAATTGGCCTTTTTCTTTGCAGCGTACCTTGCGCTCAAATTTACTGGGTAATTATCAGTTGGCGGATGTTAATATTGGTTTCATTTTGAATATGAACCGGAAACTCTCGTTCGATATAAAAAGTGGACGAGTATTAATCACGGTTCCTGACAGCGCAGAAATAATCAGGCAACCGGAAATCAAAATTCCACCGAACACCTATGAATTCGATTATCCTGTGGGAGTTTGGATGTCGTATAAGATCGAGCCAATTGAATTTTCTCTTTCGACCCGTCTATTTACACAAAGCGAAACAATAGGAAGTATACATCTTGTCGAAATGAATCCGAATGTTTTCTACATCAACACGGAATCCATTTCACGTCGTAAGACTGATATCCTTTTAGCAGGAACCGTCGGATATTGTTTTAATGGAATAACTGCATTTGCTGGTGTTACTGGTCTTCGCCTAATGAGTTGGGGAGATGACAGTTTGAAATCCATTAAGATGCGTCCATTAATTGGACTCGAATGGCCGATGCTTGGAAGCGAATTTCTGTTTGAGACTAATTTGAAGGAAATCGGATTCCTACACTCCACAGCAACTGGAATCCCTTGGCTTCTGGAGAATAGATCGCTCCGGCTATATACTCTAGTAAAAGCAAATTTTGATGTTCAAAAATATCAATCACTTGAGTTTAATGTCCAGATACCATTCATTCAAGGTGTTGATCTTTTATTGGGGTATCGTAAGGTTTGGAATCAAGTTAGTCATTTTGGAAAGACGGAGTTTAATGCTTGGCGATCAACATTTTCTACGATCATCGATGGAGATCCTTCCACGGGCATTCAACGTACAGCAATCAAGTTTGGCGTATCGGTTAATCTAGGGTCCAATAGCGAAGAGTTTCCTATTCATCTTATTGGCTCGAAGATTTTTCATCGGAGTATTTATACGGCCAAAAAGGATTTCTATGCATATAATCCGATCGGAACAGTGGATATACATAATACAGGTAAAAAAACTATCGATTGTCAGGTTTCCATTGAACTTCCAGAGGAGTTAGGAAGCTACCGAAGTGAATCCTTAAAAATCGGTGCAGATGAAATTAGAACTGTTCCTGTATTTCTCTATCTCTCCGAAAAACGTCTTGCTGAACCATCCTCTCCTGTTCAGCTAAACATCGCAGTTGAGATGGGTGAGAAAAAGCATACACTTTCGTCTGTACCTGTTACTGTTTTTGATGTTCATAGTTGGGATGGTAGCACTTGGGGGCTTCGCTATTACCTTACTCCAGACGAACCTACAATCCAAATGAACGCAAAAAGGAAATATATTCAATCACTGGTAAGTGATTCGATTTCCACGGATTCGCAAAAGAAGTTGACACAATTAACTAATTTTCTTCAGGAACTTGGACGCAATCTTCACTATGTGCAGGATCCAACCAGTTCTCTTTATGTTGATCGTGTACAATATCCGATCGAGACGATGGAATTGCAATCAGGCGATTGTGAAGATTTAGCGGTATACTTCGCTTCTCACCTTATGGCAGTAGGAATCCAGTGTGCGTTTGTGGATGTCAAACCTCAAGTACGAGATATCGGTCTACCTACCGCTGGGCAGCGTCAGCTTGGGCATATTTTTATTCTTGTGAACACAGAAATAAATCCCGAATTCATCGGTGATTTGGGACTTACAGAATTTCAATTTGTCTCACGTAAATCGGCCACGGGGAAAACTACGATTTGGCTTCCTATAGAAACTACAGTTCTTGATCAAGGGTTTACCCGTGCATTTCATGATGGCGTTCAACAGTATTATGAAAAAGTGATAATACAAAATGGGATAAATAATGGTTCAATTCATGTCTATGATTTTTAATATTCCTATGAAAAAAGCAATCCCATGAGTTTTCGAGAGGAGAAAGCCATGAAATTCATGATATTATATATCGTTTTAGTTATGAGTACGGTTTCCTTTGCTATTGCCCAGAATGATGTCTGGGTAAATGTTGAAAAAGGTATTGCTCTCTATCTCAATCCGAAAACGATGGGATGGGAGCCCATTGTCGGGAAACAGCAAGTTCCAACAAAAACCTATGCAATTACAAAAGAAGGATCTGTGCTTAGAGTTTTTAGAGAAACTGATATATTTCCGGTTCCAGCGCAAGGATATTTTTTTATTGGAGATATTTTTCTTCGAGATAAAATGCAGGTGGTAGAAGAGCTTACATCCATTGAAGCACAACAGCTCCCGCCATCGGTTAAATCGGATACAACAGGTGAAAAGCAAATTGTTGGTTTAACGTACGGTCTCCCAACAAACCAAACATCGTTTGATCCACCGATACCATATTTTGGGGAGCGAACGAATGCCATCAAATGGTTTTACGAACAAAAACGATACGATGCCGCATTATTGAGCTTAAAACGATCGATGACCCAATTTCCAAAATTGTACCTCAATTATCAGCTTGCTGATTTACTGTGTAAACTATACGACAAACTAGAACTCTATGGTTTCCTATATGAAGAGACGAATAAGCTATCCGTTCTAAGGAAAGAAGGAGATTTCGGATCCATGATTGTGCAATGGAACGAAATAGCAAAAAAGAAACTCACGCAGCGGTAGTCTCCTAATTATATACAGTTATGCTACCACGAAATCTACATGGAATACTTCTTCCCCACACTTTACAAACTCATCCCGACAGTCTATACACTTTAAATTCCGCTGTTTCATTTAAAAAAAATGATGATGAATGACGGCATACAGTTTGAAAATAAATACCTTGATCACAATTCACATCTCTAAATGTGAGAAGAGATCAAAGAGGTCTATCGATCTGATGCATTGAAAAGATCGGTTCATAAAAATTCATTCAAAATTTAATAATGGAGGTCTAAATGAAACAAGTATTAAGTTTTGCTTCACTCCTGTTTTTTTCGATGTCTTTAACAATTGCCGGTTCGCTTCGAGGAGTTGTGCGCGATACTCGAACCAATCTCCCTATCGACACGGTACAAGTGACTGTACATATAGTTAATCCGGATTCTATTGCAATTCCAACTAAGACAGATCAAAACGGAGAGTATTCCATAACCGGTATCAATCCAGATAACAAAATTTACGTTGTGATGACATATCGAATCGGATATATCTATTCCTACACGAGGATTGATAATTTAGGAGCTCTTGATTTGGTTTATGATATTTACCTTACAGCGGAAGCGACTCCTCCAATTCCACCTCCAAGTAGCAGCGATTCTTCAACCGTATTTGGAATGGTTATGGCACCATCAAATCAAAGTAGCGCGTTTATTCCTGTTGCGAATGTTCAGGTGGGGCTTACTTCTGGAAGTCAACACTTGGATATTACAACGAATGCTGAGGGAAAATATGCTGCAAATATTCCACTCGGACGCTATTCTGTTAGTATAGCCGCGAACGGGTATCAAAACCTTACCGTATCCAATCTTATGGTACAATCGACGGGAACATCACTTAATATAATTCTGAAAAGCACAGGAACAGGAGTTGAAACAGGTTCAGGTCAATCTCTACCCGGAAAATTTTTACTATCAGACGGCTATCCAAATCCGTTTAATCCAAGTTCAACAATTCAATTCTCTCTTCCAGAGCTTGGATTTGCGACTTTAAAAGTATATAACACGCTCGGACATGAAGTTGCAGCGCTTGCATCTGGAGAATTTGAAGGAGGTAGAGAACATCGAGTTACTTTTGATGCTTCAAACCTCGCGAGTGGTGTCTACTTTTCGCGCCTTGAATATAAGAATCAGGGCATTGTGAGAAAACTAGTGTTGGTAAAATAGCTTCAATTAGTATTTGACTTTCAAAGTACGGAGGGAGTATTTATTCCCTCCATACTTTTTTTATTTTCCAATTACGCTAAAAATAACTTGAACCATCCCAGCAATGCGTGCAAAGTTTTTCTTTAGGCAATCCGATTGCTTTGACCAAATCCTCTAATTTTTGATACATCAACGTTGTAAATCCAAGCCGCTTTCTAATCTGCTCGACCATTATTTTATGTTTGCCGTTATGCTGGTCGGTATATTCTTTAATATCGAACTTTTCGTGTCCTTCGAGTTCCTTAACAGCAGTGTGTGTTGCGAGATCGAGATTTGAGCGTGAGCGGCTGAAGTTGAGAAATTCACATGGAAATGTTAAAGGAGGACATGCTATTCGCATATGTACTTCCTTAATTCCCGCCTCGTGTAGATCACGGACATTATCTTTAAGCTGAGTACCACGTACAATTGAATCATCAAGAAAAACACCGCGTTTTCCTCGGATGACCGATTCGTTTGGAATTAATTTCATTTTTGCAACAAGGTCACGCATTTGCTGGCTCTGAGGCATAAAACTACGTGGCCAGGTGGGTGTATATTTTGCATAAGGGCGTTTGATCGGAATACCTCTCTCACTGCTATATCCGTATGCATGTCCGATTCCAGAATCGGGAATACCGGTAACAAAATCGGCCTCGACATTGTCTCGCTTTGCAAGAGCAGCACCACAATGAAACCGGCATTCATCCACGTTAATTCCTTCATACGATGATGGAGGATATCCATAGTACACCCAAAGAAAAGCACAGATCTGCATCTTATCGTTTGGTTTTCGAAGTTGTGTATATCCATCGGCAGTAATTTGAACAACTTCTCCTGGGCCAAGAAATTTTTCAGTTTGATAATTTAAATTTGGGAATGAGCATGTTTCGAAAGTTACCGCGTAACCATCGTTCTTTTTTCCGATTGCAATAGGTGTACGACCTAATTTATCTCTTGCGGCTATAATGCTGTTTTCTGTCATTATCAGAATTGAGCAAGAACCTTTTACATTGTCGTATACATTTTGAATACCGCTAACAAAATCATCACCTTCTGCGATAAGCATTGCTACTAATTCAGTTGGATTAATTGCACCCTGACTCAGTTCTGAAAAAGTGTGGTGTCGTTTCAGAAAACGTGCTTCTAGATCATCAATATTGAGTATCTTGCTGACGGTAACTATAGCAAATCGACCCATATGAGAAGTGACCAATATAGGTTGAGCTTCCATATCGCTGATGATGCCAATACCAAGATTACCTTTAAAGCTTGTTAACGAGGATTCGAATTTATTTCTAAAGTAACCATCTTCTAAACTGTGAATTGCCCGTTGAAATCCGTCTTCAGGAGAATAGAAGGCAAGCCCTGCTCGTTTAGTCCCAAGATGACAATGATAATCCGTTCCATAAAAAACATCGGATACACATGAATGTTTTGCTATACTTCCAAAGAAACCACTCATAGAACTCCTTTTAAGAGAGAATGCTGGATGAGATTAAAAAGAATTTAAGAAAACCGAGCTTTATTATGCTATTTACACTTAATGAACTGAAAAATTATACCCAGTTTTCGTCTTAACTGCAATAGATGAATGGAGACATTTAACTTTGACAAAGTTCTCAAAATATATTCAGGATGGGAGATAGTTACTCTGGTAGTTGAAAACTTTAGTTTTCGTAATGCGATAACCATGTATTCAAATCATAAATCGTGGAACCTTTGTATGGATATATTTTCTCAAGTGACAGTACTTTTTCATGGAAACCTTCCAAAGGTCAAATTCAGTTTGCTTGGACTTTTGACAGGTAATTCTGCCGTCGGAAGTATTTAACAAAAAATTTCTGGTCTTTGTAAACTGCTATTTGGTACTTATAATGTTATTCTAGTTCCAGCCCTACCGTCTAATGCTTGAAGAATGTGTTCTGGATTGGTGATGGTTACTACTTTGCCGCCAGAGCTGAGAAAATCAAGCGCTGCTTCAATTTTCGGCAACATGCTTCCTTCGTAGAATTGCTTTTCGGCGATAAACTTCTTTACCTCTGAGACTGATAGATTACGAAGGATTTTTTGATTCGGTTTTTTATAATTAATATAAACCTGAGGAACTTCCGTCGATATCATTAAATGTTCAATTCCAAGTTTAGCTGCCAATAGGGCAGACGCACGATCTTTATCAATCACTGCCTCGACACCATGCATTTCACCATTTTCAAGTATTACTGGAATTCCGCCTCCACCAACAGCGATCACAACAATATTTTGTGAAAGACAATCCTTAATAATGTCTAATTCAACAATATCTTTCGGGATTGGAGAAGCAACAACACGTCGATATCCACGTGTTGCGTCTTCAATAATGCTCCAGTGTAACTCTTTACGTTTACGATCTGCAACTTCCTTTGAATAAAAAGGCCCGATTGGTTTCGTCGGTCGTTGAAATGCAGGATCATTTTTATCAACAATCACCTGGGTTATTATGGTCACGACCGAACGATTCATTCCCTGAGTTCTAAAGCTTCTTTGCATAGAATTCTGAAGTGCAAATCCGATTTCACCTTGCGTCATTGCAACGCAAACATACAGCGGAAGCGAATAGGTCTGTGATGACCCAGCTTCGGAGCGTAGTAATTGTGCTCCTACCTGTGGCCCATTACCATGAGTTATGATAAGGTTATAACCTCGGGCTGCGATTTCGACAAGATGTTCGGCTGTACGCTTAGCGTTTTCGAGCTGTTCTGCGAGTGTTCCGCGCTGTCCTGCCCGTATTAGCGAGTTTCCGCCGATTGCGACGAGTATGGATTTTTTCACGGTTTTGGTTTTTTATTAAAGTATAGATAATAGCTTTTTGAGTATGAAGACGGTTTTCCGCTTCGTCAAAAACAACGGATTGTACGGAATCCATCACTTCATCTGTCACTTCTTCTCCGCGGTGTGCTGGTAAACAATGCATAAATATTACAGTGGATTTTGCCTTCCTAAGTAAATCCATATTAACCTGAAAACCATCGAACGCTTTAATTTTAGTATCTCGCTCAGCTTCTTGTCCCATGCTGATCCATACATCTGTATATATTACATCTGCTCCCTGAACACTATTAGCGGGATCGTTAGATAATTCAATTTTTGCACCCGTCGATTCGGCAATATCTTGTGATGCTTTTATAACACCACCATCGGGCATATTGCTTGCTGGAGTTATGGCAACGAAGTCCATTCCAACATTTGCCGCCATCAGCATTAGTGAATGGCATACATTATTTCCGTCACCGATCCATGCCAATTTCTTTCCTTTGAAAGAGCCGAGGTGTTCCTGAATTGTTAGAAAGTCACCAACTGCCTGGCAAGGATGCTCAAAATCTGTAAGAGCGTTCACAACACACGCTCGCGCGGTTTTCGCCAGCTCTTCAACGTTTTGATGTCCGTATGTACGGATTATAATTGCATCCACCCACCGTTCAAGGTTTTTTGCAACATCATACACAGATTCACGCTTTCCAAGACTTATGTCGGCGTTTGTCAGATAAACGGTGTTGGCACCGAGTTGCTTGATGCCAATTTCAAACGTAACGTGCGTGCGGAGTGATTGTTTTTCAAAAATTAATGCAACCGACTTTCCTTGCAATGATTTTGAAAATTTCTTTGGATTAGTCTTCATCTTTTTTGATAGATCGAGAATATTGAGTAATTCTTTCCCGGTCCAATCAGCTATACTCAAAAAATCTTTTTTCATTTTCATTTCTCCTTGATAGGCATCATTCAGAAATTGCTGCTATCGACATTTTTATTTCAAACCGTGCTTTTTCATGAAATCTTCCAGAATCTCGCTCAAATTTGGTTTTGCAATTTCTTCCAACTCATAATAAATACGTGTACTTGGTTTGTCGATCTTGATGATACGGCGTAAATCGATGGGTGTACCGATTACTATGGAATCACAATCGACACGATTGATTGTATCTTCCAGATCCTTAATTTGCTTACCGCCATATCCCATCGCCGGCAGGAGTGTTCCGATATGAGGATATTTTTTAAAAGTTTCAGCAATCGAATTAACTACCCACGGACGTGGATCGACAATTTCTTTGGCTCCAAATTTCCGCGCCGCGACGTGGCCGGCACCGTACGTCATTTCACCGTGTGTAAGTGTTGGACCATCTTCGACGACCAGCACACGTTTATTTCGAATAACTTTTTCATCTTCAACAGAAATTGGAGAAGCAGCTTCGATTATGATTGCTGTCGGATTGATGTTTACAATATTTCTGCGAACAATATCAATACTTGCTCTCGATGAAGTGTCTATTTTATTGATTACAACAACATTGGCCAAATGAATGTTAACTGCCCCTGGATAATAAGATACTTCATGTCCCGCTCGATGTGGATCGGCGACAGTAATTGTCAAATCGGGTTGATAAAACGGCATATCGTTATTGCCACCATCCCACACAATTACATCGGCTTCTTTCTCTGCTTCATGGAGAATGGCTTCGTAATCCACACCCGCATAGATGATTGTTCCTCTAACAATATGCGGCTCATACTCTTCCATCTCTTCGACTGTACATTCATGAGTCTTAAGATCTTCGAGTGAAGAGTAACGTTGTACTTTTTGTTTTACCAGATCGCCGTAGGGCATAGGATGTCGGATTGCAACGACTTTTTTCCCGGCACCGTGTAAAATTTCGCACACCTTTCGAGATGTTTGACTTTTTCCGGCACCAGTTCGTACTGCAACCACAGCAACAACCGGTACCTTACTTTTGAGCATTGTCGGGCGAGCCCCTTGGACCTTAAAATCGGCACCGCAAGCCATAATCATCGATGCTTTGCTCATTATATAATTGAATGAAACATCCGAATATGCGAAAACCACCTCGTTTATACTGCAGTTTTTGATAAGTTGTGGAAGCTCGGACTCTGGAAAGATTGGGATTCCGTTTGGATAAAGTGAACCAGCAAGTTCAGCTGGATATTTACGACCTTCAATATTGGGAATTTGTGTTGCGGTAAACGCGACGACTTCATATCGATCATCTGTGCGATAAACGGTATTGAAGTTATGAAAGTCCCGTCCCGCGGCGCCCATGATTATAACTTTGGTGCGTCTCATTGGAACTCCTTAAAAACCTGTGAACATTTTTGCCGCCGCTAGTGTCGGTGCTAACAGCTGGGCAGAGCGGGATTACGAATAATCCCGGAGAAGCTTTTGATTTTAGTGGAAATAATATCGGAAACGGTTTTTTTGAAATCAATGGAGGAAGGTAAAGTGAAAATGTGAGTTCTGATGCAAAAATGAGCCAAAATCTATGAAGTTGTTCCAATCGTCGAGTGTCCCTTAAAGGAGGACGTATCGAGACGAGAGTCCACAATAAGTGACCTTTGAAAGGTTGCATCAAGAGAGCCTTTTGTATGTTTTCTCTACTTGACAATCTAAATGTATTAAAGTAAGATTCTACCATCCTTTATCTATGAACACTCTACAGAAAAAGGCAATTCGCTTATTCCGGCAGATCATTATTGCGGTGGTGGTGGCGATTCTATTATGGACGATAGTTGCTATGCTATTCGAAGAAAAATTTATTTACTTCCCCGATAAATATCCTGTCGGTTTTTATGCCGACGGAGTAATTATACCACGATTGACTGATTGTTGGATAACAACTGAAGATGGTGTTAAAATTCATGGGTGGTTTGCTCCCGCTGATAGTGCGCTTGCAACGCTGGTTATGGCTCATGGAAATGCCGGCAACCTTTCCCACCGATATCAGATTATTCGCAGACTTCAACAGATCGGATTCAATGTGCTTATGTTTGACTACCGCGGGTACGGTAGAAGCGAAGGATCACCAAGTGAGGAGGGGATCTATCGAGATGGAAAAGCGGCCTATGATTATGCCAAAACTCTTGCTCAAGTTGATTCTCAACGTATCATTCTTTGGGGAACAAGTTTAGGCGGTGCAGTAGCGGTGGATGTAGCAAAACATCGTTCTGCTGCAGGCTTAATCCTAGAGTCAACTTTTACATCGGCAAAAGACATGGCCGACGTACATTATCCATTCATGCCTGTTCGTTATATGCTTCGAACGCATTTGAATTCACTCGACAAGATTTCTGATATTCATATTCCATTGTTAATGATTCATGGAACGAAAGATCGGATAGTGCCAATCCAACTTGGGAAAAATCTGTTTGCTGCAGCGAACGAACCCAAAGAATTCTATGAGATTGCCGAAGCCGACCATAACGATACCTATTTCATAGGTGGCTCAGAATATTTACAACGAATCCTTGATTTTGCACACCATATCAAATCATGAGATTAACCATTCCTGCAAAATTATAATCTCACCTTTTTCGACTGATAAAATGTATATTGTATCACCTTAACCATAACGAAAAGGATTTTACGATGAAACGGATTACATCGGCAATTATGATTCTATATTTTATAAATCCAGAAGCTATCTCACAGCATAAAATCTTTCCAATTCCATTGAGCCCTCGAATCGCGAATTATAATATTTCAGTAACTCTTGATGCACAAAAGAAGATGTTACAAGGAAAGGAAACTCTTATCTGGAAAAATGTTACTCGAGATAGAATCCGTGAACTTCAATTTCATCTGTATTTAAATGCATTCAAAGATCGCGAGTCAACGTTTATGAAAGAGTCGCACCGTACGTACGATGATTCTGAAGAGAATAAATGGGGATGGATCCGTATTAAGGCAATGAGTATACGTGGAGGTGAAAATCTAACAGATAAAATTGAATTCATTCATCCCGATGATGATAATTTGCAGGATCATACAGTAATCCGAGTACCATTAAAGAAACCTATCAAGAAAAGAAAAACGGTAACGGTCGATATTGAATTTGAAGCTCAATTACCAACAATCTTTTCACGCACCGGTTATTACAAAGATTTTTATATGATAGCGCAATGGTTTCCGAAAATCGGTGTGTATGAAGCTGCCGATAGAGTGAATTCAAAAAAAGGAACGTGGAATTGTCATCAATTCCATAGCAATACTGAATTCTATGCAGACTATGGTGTTTATGATGTCGATATTACAGTTCCACAAAATTATACAGTGGGTGCTGTCGGTATTCTCGAGGAGGAACAAAAAAACAAAGACAGCACGAAGACTCTGAAATTTCACGCTGAAGATGTTCATGATTTTTCCTGGACGGCTTCACCGGATTTTACAGTTGTTGAAGATCGATGGAACAACGTGAAGATTCGATTATTGACACAACCATATAAAGTTGGGAACATTAGCGACCGGCATATTCAATCAGCGAAAGTAGCGCTACGATATTTTCACGATCTGATAGGTGAATATCCATATCCAAATTTAACCATAGTTGACCCTCCACTGAAAGCGATTAATGCATCTGGTATGGAATATCCAACATTGATAACCACGATGTCTATTTGGGGTGTTCCGGATAATATCAAGTTAGATGAGTTGGTTACGATACATGAATTCGGACATCAGTATTGGTACGGAATGGTCGGCAATAACGAGTTCGAGGAAGCATGGTTAGACGAAGGAATCACTCAGTACTATGAAACCCGCATAATGGATGCAGAATATGGACAGAAGACTTCTTTTGCTGATTGTTTTGGAATACAAGTTGGTGACTTCCAGATGGCTCGCTCAGATTATATTTCCGGAAATCCAAAACTTGCTCCGATACTCCAACCAGCCTGGAAATATAATGCAGGTGGATATGCAAAATTTACGTATGCAAAAAGCACGACAATGCTTACGACATTTGAGCGGATGGTTGGTAGGAATATCATGGATACAATTATGCAGACATTCTTTGAACGGTGGAAATTTAAGCATCCAACTACGAAAGATTTTATGAATATTGTGAATGATATTGTTCCAGCCAAACTTGGATTAAAGTATGGCAAGAATTTGGATTGGTATTTTGACCAGATTCTTTCTGGTACAGATATTTGTGATTATGAGCTTACCCGTATTTCTATTTTCGATGTCGATACATCAAAAGAGAAACGAGAAGAAGTAAAAAGGAAATTTAATTCGCGTGTTCTTGTAAGTAGATTGGGTGAAATGAAGGTACCTGTCGAAATACTTATGAAGTTTGATGATGGTAAAGAGATACGTGAAAAATGGGACGGTCAGGCTCGATTTAAACTATTCGAATATTCTGATAGTTCAAAAGTTATATCAGCTATTGTTGATCCTGAGAATATTCTGGCGATTGATATCAATAACAATAATAACAGCAAGACACTTGAACCGTCATCGCTTCCATTCTGGAAGTACACAATTCAGTTCATGACATTTGTGCAGTCGATTCTTCAGTCGGTAGTATTGTTTTAATGAATATGGAAAGGTTATGTATATGAGGATATTTCGAGCATTTGGTGAAGGAGTACGGTCGGCAAATCGATCACTCACTATTATTTGGGTGTTATACGGATTGAATTTGATAATAGCTGGTGTGATAGCATTATTGTTTCGTTCAACATTGTTTTCTGCACTTGGAAGCTCGCTTGCATTTGAACAAATGCTCGCTGGATTCGATTATTCTGTCTATACCGACTTCTTAATAAAGAATCCTGGCAAACTTAACATTATTTTTCAACTTGTTGTTTGGTTTGTTGTAATAAATAATTTTATCAGTCTTTTTTTTGATGGCGGGATCATTGCTAACGCTCAATCAACGGAAAAACCAACCCTCAAATCTTTTTTTGCTGGTTGTGGAGAATTTATTCTACGGTTTCTTGTATTATTTATTGTTTTTCTGATCGTAGCAATTGTTCTTATTTTTATCCTTGGAATCTTATCCAGCACTATTTATCAGTCTGTCGCTAACGATGGTGCCACAGAGATCCAAGCTCTTTCAGGCGCTGGTGCAGTAATGGCAGTATTCATAATACCATTTACAATATTAATTCTAATAAATGATTATGCACGTGTTATTACAGTCGCTAATGAAGAAAAGAAAATTTTACGGGCTTTCTGGCATGGGACAGTCTTCGTTCTTAAAAAGATATTAAGCACTTATGGACTATTTCTTCTGTGTCTGTTGCTGACACTTATTCTTATAGCTACTTGGTTGGTCCTATCAATAAAATTTACACCAAATACTACTTTTACGATTGTCGGTTTTTTTGTTTTACAACAAGTAGTTGTATTCGCTCGAGCTTGGATGCGTGTAGTCTCAGTATCCAGTCAAATGAAATTATATATCAATATGAAATCAAAGGTTGAAGAAGAAGTACAAATTATTTCGACGGTACCTAAATCTTCTACTCTTCCTCCTATCGAAACAATTCCAGAATCAAATAAACTGATAGAAGAAGTAAGTGAAGAGAAGAAAAAAACGGCAAGAATTTATATAAAAAGGAAAAGGCCGATTTCTAGAATTAGGGGCACACAAATCAAACGAATTGCAAAAAGAAAAGGTTAATAGTTAAACAGATCTGATAGACCGAACATCACCGATGCTGAGGTAAATTCCATACCTTGCTTATCCTACCACTGCTCCTTATATTAACACACAGATATAATTGAAATTTGAGCGATCATTGAGTCGCGCAAAGTGCATGGGCGAGTTATTGAGGAGCAAACGCGCTGGATTTACGGCATATCTTGGTTGTTAGGACTGACCGAATAGGAGATGTCATTCTCACTCTTCCTACCGTAGAGTCATTGAAATCAAGTTTTCCAAAATCCACAATTTCAATGCTCGTTAGTCCGTATACTGCACCGCTGATCGAAGGAATAGCGAGAGTTCTGCTTTATAGCAAAACACAAACGTTCTTTGAAACACTTGCAATGTTACGTCAATCAGAAATTGACGTTGCAGTTGTTGCATTTCCGCGATTTCGAATTGCTTTACTCTTGTGGCTCGCAGGAATCCCGATACGAGTCGGAACCGGATACCGTTGGTATTCCTTTCTCTTTAATAGAAAGGTTTTTGAACATAGGAAGACTGTTGAAAAGCATGAATCGGAATACAATCTTTCTCTTTTAAGAGAGTTGGGCTGCCATCCAAATAAACTTCCTGTAGTCCGTTTAAATATTACAGCTCAAGAGGAACAAGCATCTGAAAAAATCCGGAAATCATTAGGCATTAAGAAAAAAGATGTAATAATTGTGCTGCACCCAGGAAGCGGAGGATCTGCACGTGAGTGGAAACCAGATCGGTTTGCAGAGCTTGCTCATGAATTTGTGAAGAGAGGATACAAAGTCGTCATCGCAGGGGGGAGTTCAGAGAGTGAACTTGTTAATTCTATAACAAGGAAAGCCGGGGATGCTGTTATACCTTTTGTCAGTAATGTTAGCTTAAAAGAATATGCTGCATTCATTCAAACTGCACAGTTATTTGTTGCAAACTCTACAGGCCCTTTGCACATAGCAGCAATTGTTGGAACTCCGGTTATTGGATTTTATCCACCAGTTCGTGTAATGAGCCCAAAGCGTTGGGGTCCACTAACAGAAAAAAAGGTTATTTTTGTTCCTGACCCGAAGAAATGTCCGCGCTGCAACGGAAAAATTTGTCGAGGAAGTGATTGCATGGATCAGATAGCCGTTCATTCGGTAGTAGAAGCTTCGGAAAAACTCATGCAATCTTACGGTAAAAAAAGGAAAAATAAAATTACCTCAAAAAGAGTAAAAGGGAATTGAATAAGGAGAATAAACATATAGAAAAAGGTGTTCGTTTATTCATCTTCTTTATACTACTAATATTAGGAAACACTCGTCTATACGCCCAAAGTACGATACGATCTCTCGATACGCTTCGAGTGCTTAACCAAACTGCGTTTGGTGTTGGTGAGAGGTTAGTTTATGATGTGGGGTATAGTTTTATCATTGCAGGTGAGGCGGTGTTTTCAATACCGCAAATTCAAACTGTCTCGGAAAGAGAGTGTTATCAGATTCTTTTCTCAGTTGTTTCCACACCGACATTCTCTTTACTATATAAAGTGGATGATCGATATGAAACTATGGTCGATAAAAAAGGCATATTTCCTTTGCGGTATACTCAACGCATACGCGAGGGAAGATATTCGAATGATTTCGCTGCAGAATTCGATCAGCTCAATTGCATTGCGAAAACGAAGGATGGTTCGTACAAGACACCACCTTATGTGTATGATGCGGTATCTGCATTATACTTTGTGAGAACACTTGATTTTTCACAAAAACGCCCCGGAGAAAAAATTTATTTAAAGAATTTCTACAAGGATTCAACTTATCAACTAGCAGTCAAGTTTCTAGGATACCAGCAGGTAGATGTCGATGCAGGAACATTCAATTGTCTGCTCGTCGAGCCGCTTATGAAGGAGGGCGGATTGTTTAAGAGCGAAGGAAGGATTATTATCTGGATGACAAATGATGAACGGAAGATTCCTGTGAAGGTGAGTTCAAAGGTAGTAATAGGATCAATCGATGCAGAATTACGCGAATATTCCGGTATCAATGGACCAATCAAATCGAAGGTGGAGTAACGATTATGTCAAAATTCAAACAGCAGGATTTGAGTAAGGTTAGAACCATTTCGATCAAAGGACGCAAGAGCAAAGTTACACCAAAGGATTTCGCTCGTCCACTCGATGTGAACAATGCAAGCTTTACTGATTTTGTAGACTCATTACCAAATATTCTGATGGCAAATCAGTTGCGTGATCTAGTGAACGATATTGTTCAATCATTTAAGAAGAAAAGTCCGGTTATACTAATGATGGGGGCACATGTTGTCAAAGTAGGTCTATCACCGATTATTATTGATTTGCTAAAAAATCATGTCATTGGTCATGTCGCAATGAACAGTGCAGCAGCAATTCACGATGTTGAAACAGCAATGTGGGGACATACTTCGGAAGATGTTGCAGCGAATTTAATGGACGGATCGTTCGGAATGTCGAAGGAAACAGGTGATTTCATAAATTCAGCGCTTTCAAACGCGATGAAAGAGACGACAGATGGATATGGCGAAGCGATAGCGAAGAAAATTCTAAGTGAAGATGGAAAGCACCGCGATTTGAGTATTATCGCAACTTGTTATGAACTTGGTATTCCTGTGACAGTGCATGCCGCAATTGGAACTGATATAGTTCACCAACAAGCATCAATGGATGGGGCAGCGACTGGTGAGCTAAGTTTCAGGGATTTTAAAGTATTTGTGAACTCTGTAAAAAATCTCTCAAAATACAGTGTAGTTTTAAATGTTGGATCTGCAGTAATTATGCCTGAGATTTTTTTAAAGGCACTTACAGTAGCACGTAATCTTGGATACAAAACGAAAGGATTCTCTACCGCTAATTTCGATATGATTCGCCAGTATCGTCCACAAATGAATGTAGTCGAGCGACCGACACTCAAACATGGCCGCGGATATAATTTTATAGGTCACCATGAAATTATGTTTCCTTTGCTTGCAGCTATGATCAAATCAAAAATACAAAAATTATGACAAACGAAAATTTCCCTGATCATTTAGAACAAGAACAACCTGCAATTGACAATCAGCCGTTTATCGATCGGCATTCAATTCATCCTCTAATCTTTGCTTTTGGATCGCTATGTCTTGTTTTCATTCTTTATCAAGTACTCGGTGGAATATTAACCTTCATTCTGGTTGGAGCAACATCCGTCACTCGGGAAAATGTTTCAGTTATGCGGTGGTTAACTCTTTCTGGCCAGTTGTGTTTTATTCTCATACCAACCTTGCTCATAACCCGACTATTTACTAATAGGTTACGAGAAGTTTTCCCATTTCGAGTGCCAGGTCTTTTAGAATCGTCATTGGCTTTATTAGCTCTGTTCTCACTTCAGAGGGTGATGGAAGCATACATGTATTTTCAAGAACAAATTCCAATGCCTGACTTGATTCAAAAAATTGTAGAACCAATGCGGAAAATGTTCGAAGAAGTAATGAAAGCATTACTTCGCGCTGATTCACCACTTGAACTCCTCACCGTCATTCTCGTCGTAGCAATCGTACCTTCGGTTATCGAAGAGTTTCTATTTCGCGGTTTAATTCAAAAAGTTTTTGAAAGATTAATGTCACCAATTGTTTCGGCGGTATTAGCAGGAACGATTTTTGGATTGTATCATCTCAATTTTTTTGAAATCGTTCCTCTTGTGTGTTTGGGTGTCTTTTTTGGATTACTTCGATATCGTTCTCAGTCCTTACTCTTACCAATTGCGGCACACTTTTTCAATAATTTGATGGCTGTGCTTGCGTCTTTTTATGGTCTTCAAGATGAAAATCTATTGGCGGCCACACAGTCATCTGTCAATATCCCGACGATACTTTTCGAACTTGTTATATTCAGCGGTTTATTCTGTGTCGTGTTTATTGCCTATCTTCGGTTAACTCATCACATCGCCAGAGGGATTCGATAAGATGAGCAGTGATGTATGTAGCAATTGTGCCGATCTCCTCATCCCACAATGGCATTTTTGTAATTCTTGTGGGATGCGAACTCCATACGATGAATCGTTTTCGATTTACTGTGAAACTCATGAAAATTGTAAAGCGATTGGAATATGTATCGTGTGCAGCAAACCTGTGTGCTCTCTATGTTCGGTAGATGTCGGTGAAAAGAAATTTTGTTCCGATCCTACACATCAAATTATTTTCAAGGATTGGCAACTACTCTTTCGTGCTGATTCGGAATTTGAAGCTGATGCAATTACCTGTAATCTTTCGCAGTGTGGAATTCAGGCAAATTATTTTTCATTACATGAATATCCTGTCTGTTCTGAACTACAAGAAAACCGTACGTTACTTTTTGTTGTGAAATCTGAGTTTGAACGAGCTGAGAAGCTCCTCAAAGAAATTCATCTTATCGATTAAAGTCGAATTATTATCTACTAGAGAAAAAATCATGTCAAAATTTGAAAGTCTTCCATCTCGCGTTATTGTCGCATGTGTTGCTATCCCTCTTATCCTTTGGTTAACGATGCTGGGGGGGTATTTCTTTTTTTTATTAGTCGCGCTCATCTCTACACTTGCACTTTTTGAATTTTATGGACTTGCAGAAAGGAAGGGAGCCGCACCTTTAAAATTTATCGGTCTTGTTGCAGGATTTCTTATTAATGGTGTATTTCTATATGAGCGAATACAAATAGAGATGTACCAATTTGTTGCTGATAAATTCAATTATCACCTTGCAATGTTTTCACAGCATCAGTTGTTTTCTGTGATATTGATTAAGTTTTTACTGATCACATTGCTAATTGAACTGTTTCGGAGGAAAGGATCGCCGATGTTAAACATTGCGACGACTGTGCTTGGTGTACTGGTAATATCTCTCTGTCTAGGAACACTCATTTTTCTTCGTGAACTTTTTCCATATGGATTCCCTGTTCATAAATTTTTTGCAACTGGATTTGCCGACGATCAGCAGCTCAGGCAAATCGACCTTTGGGGTGGCTGGACTATAATATCCACCCTTGTATCAATTTGGTTGTGCGATACAGCGGCTTATTTTGTTGGATCAACTCTTGGCAAACATCATCTATTTAAAAGTGTAAGTCCTAATAAAACGTGGGAAGGCGCTGTTGCTGGTTTTATATTTTCTATCATCACAATGATAGTCGCTAAATACTTGGTTCTTGGGTACCTCTCGATTCTACATGCAGCAATTCTCGGAATACTGATTGGCATATTTGGTCAGCTTGGTGATCTAATCGAATCCCGATTTAAGCGAGATGCAAATGTGAAAGATTCATCAAAATTAATTCCAGGTCATGGCGGAGCATACGATAGATTTGATAGTTTGGTATATGTCTCCCCGATTGTGTATCTTTATATTGATTTTATAGTTTTATCGTAGTTAGCAGTCGATAGAAGGGAGCTCGTGGCTGAGCAATCAAAAATCAGTGTTGTAACATTAGGATGTCCAAAAAACCTAGTTGATTCAGAATACCTTATCGGTCAGATTCAGAAAGTTAACCTCCAATGGTCGACTCAGGTTGATGATGCTGAAACCATCGTTATTAATACATGTGGTTTCATCAAAGATGCTAAAAAGGAATCAATTGATGCAATAATGGAGGCAGTAGAAAAGAAAAACTGTGGTGAGGTAAAAAAAATTATAGTTATGGGATGTCTCACGGAGCGATTTAAGGATGAGCTAATGGAAGGCATTCCGGAAGTTGACTCTTTCTTCGGTACAAATCAATTGCCTGAGGTCCTAAAATCTCTTCATATAAATTACAGGAAAGAATTACTTGGGGAACGGGTAATTACGACGCCATCGCACTACGCTTATCTTAAAATCGCTGAAGGATGTGAAAATCCATGCTCATTTTGTGCAATCCCTCTTATGCGCGGTCGTTATCAGAGCCGGCCATTGGAAGAAATAGTCAAAGAAGCTAGAATCCTTGCTGATAATGGAGTTCGAGAACTAATAGTAATCGCACAGGATTCTACGTATTATGGATTTGATATTTATGGCGAACGAAAGTTAGCAACGCTACTCGAAGCCTTGAATCAAATTGAAGGAATTGAATGGATACGCTTGATGTACGCGTACCCCGCTAAATTCCCATTAGATCTGATTACAGTATTTCAAAAATATCCAAAGATCTGTCGATATCTTGATATTCCTATTCAACATATTTCTGAAAATGTTCTAAAATCAATGCAGCGTGGTATCTCGCAACGCGCTACACGTGAATTGTTGGTTCGGTTAAAGGATGAAATCCCTGGTATTGCACTTCGCACAACACTTATCGTCGGATATCCGAGCGAAACCGAAGATGATTTTCGAGAATTGTGCGATTTTGTCAAAGAGATGCGCTTCCATCGGTTGGGTGTTTTTCAGTATTCCCAGGAAGAAGGAACGGAAGCTTTTGATTTAGGCGATCCAATTCCTATCGCTGTGAAGGAAGAACGACAAACCAAAATTATGGAAATTCAAAAAGAAATATCTGAACAATACAATGAGGCGCTAATCCAAACGAATGTAAAAGTAATTATCGACTCAAAGGATGGGGATTATTTTATTGGAAGAACAGAATGGGACGCTCCAGAAATCGATCAGGAAGTTTTAGTACGAACTCATCAAAATTTGAAACTTGGTTCATTGTATACTGTAACTATCACCGACGCAATGGAATATGATTTGCTTGCATCGATCTGACTTTTAGGTTGGAGGTGTAGAATGGTAATTCAAAATAAAATGTATCAACTACGATTGATCTATGTTTTCCTAGTCCAATTAGGTATTGTAAGTTGGACGGCTGCACAGACTGAGAGTCAAGGAAAATCCTCTGAGTTCAATCAAAAGTTTTTTGGAGAGGTGTTTGCTTTTGAATCAGAAATTCGCGAGAAGGAGCGTGTAGATATCTACGTTCAAGTGCCCTATCCGGAAATAAATTTTATAAAGGAAGACGATTCCTATATCGGAAGTTTTGATTTATCGGTTTCCATACTATCGTCAAACAAAGAGCAGATATGGCAAAGAAATCAAATGGTTGATTTACGTGTGAAGGAATTTTCACAGACCATTTCCGATCGACTTTCGAGCTTGAAACAATTCTCCACGGATCTCACGCCAGGTTCGTATGAGATATTAATTCAGGTAACAGATCGTGAATCGAAGAAAGTCTCGACATCTCGAAAATCAGTCATCGTAAGAGATTTTAAGAACGACTCACTCTCGATGAGTGACCTAATGCTTGTCTATCGTGTCACTAGTGATGGTTCTCGGAAAAATATCGTACCCAACCTTTCTGGGATACTAGGAAGAGAGTCCGGATCTTTTTATCTCTTTTTTGAGGTTTATAAGAAAGTTCCGATTGATAGCGTGAAAATGATATGCAAGTTCTTGAATTCGAAGCGTGATATTGTTTGTCAGTATGTTAAATTTGAGCGTCTTGCAGAAAATCGAACTCAAGTAGTATGGAAAATCGATACGCCAATGCTATCACCCGATCATTATTCACTTTTAGTGGAACTTGAGGGATTGACTCAAGCTAAACTCTACCGAACATCGGTATCGCGTTCGTGTAAGGTTATGATGAAAAACCTACCTTCAACGATTGTAGATATCGACAAGGCTATTGACCAGCTTATTTATATTGCCCGTGGTGGTGAAATGGATGTTATTCGAGATGCACCAAACGCGGAAGAAAAGTTAAAACGGTTTCTAGATTTCTGGTTAAAACATGATCCCGATCCAAAAACATCTCGCAACGAACTTATGGAGGAATATTATGCGAGAGTTGCATACGCGGATAAAAATTTTGGAAATTATATGGAAGGTTGGAAATCCGATCGGGGGATGGTGCTAATTACTTATGGCCCTCCTCAAAATGTGGAACGTCACCCATTTGATTCGGATAGCAAACCCTACGAGGTGTGGTATTACTACGAGCAAAATCGTGAGTTTGTTTTTATAGATGAAAGCGGTTTTGGAGATTATCGACTTCGCTATCCTACAACGGATCTATGGGGAAGAATTCGGTAGATCTATGCTTTCAGAGGTCTTGAAGAAAAAGAGACCATCGTCCTTAGCTAGCATGCTGGCAATTTTTGAATTGCTTATAATGCTTGGAACCACAGTTACCCGTGGACAAGCTCTTTTCACAGTGCAATCAATCAGTTTTCAAGGCAATACACATTTTTCAGCGAGCCAACTGACATCACTCATAAAAACAAAACGTGAAAAGCCCTTCATAGAAAGTATATTTTCGGAAGACATCGATCAGTTGCTATTGTTTTATAGAGATCAATCATATTTGCATGCGCACATAGATTCAATTGTTAAACAAATAGAGACGGTAGATAAGAATGTTGATCTCCAAATATATCTCGACGAAGGAAAACCATCAGTTATTCGAATAATAAAACTGGAAGGATGTCGAGTATTTTCGTCTGACGAACTTCTCAAGGATTTACAGGGGCAGGTTGGCGAAGTGTTTAGTCCTACAATTCTGGAACGGGATATTCAGACAATTCTTATGAGATATGAAAATATTGGGTATCCGTTAGCAACGGTTTCTATAAAGAATATTTTATTTCGCGATTCTTCAAAGGAAATGTCCGTCGAGGTGAATTTGAAGATAGATGAAGGGAATCCGTTTCAAGTTACTGAGATTCGCGTTGAAGGGAATCGGACTACCAAAGATTATGTTATAACGCGTGAAGCGCGAATTAAGGAGAATGAATTGTATCGAAATAATCTCTCAGTTCGATTTAAGCGTCGATTAGAACATTTACAACTTTTTACTTCTGTCTCGGAACCGCAATTATACCTGACGGAAAAAAATCAAGGTGGCATGATAGTCAACGTGGTTGAAGGAAACCAAAATAATTTTGATGGCATATTGGGATATGTTCCTCCAATTTCGGGAAACGATAATGGATATTTTACTGGTTTAGTTAATCTATCACTTAGGAATCTTTTCGGGACAGGGCGTAAACTGTCTGCTCGGTGGTTTCAGGAAAATCAAAAGACGCAGGAATCGGAGTTGCATTATTTTGAGCCATGGATTGCCTCGTACCCGATTAACGTACAAATCGGATTTTTACAAAGAAAGCAAGATTCAACATTTGTAAGATCACAATTTGATATTTCTGTGGAGGTAATGATATCCGAGGAATTATCCTTCGGAGGATCGTATTCGCAAATTGGAGTGTATCCATCGGAAGGTTATGGCCAAGAGGTTCTTGCAGGGAGTCGTGCATCGAATTTCGGGGTGTCTATTCGATATGATTTCCGGGATAATCCGACCACACCCTCGTCAGGTGTTTTGTATTCGACAGAGTATGAGGTTGGGATAAAAAGGATATTAGCATCGGAGGCTTTTCCCGATGGAACGCACAGTAGTACTCGTAGGGTAAAATTCGATCTTGCATATTATATTTCACCTTTCTTTCGACAGGTATTGGCGACAGAATTACATCTGCGTGACTTTAATGGTAGCCATACTGATATAAGTGATTTATTCCTAATTGGGGGAACGACGACATTACGTGGATATCGTGAAGCACAGTTTCTCGGGAATCGAATGGTGTGGTCTAATGTAGAATATCGTTTTCTTGTTTCACAACGGTCATATTTCTACAGCTTCGTTGACCTCGGTTATATTGTTACACCAGCAATCGCATTGTCTGGTATTCAAGCTTCCGAACAAAATAAGGTTGGTTATGGTGTCGGAGTACGATTGGATTCTGGAATCGGATTAATTGGTGTCAGTTTTGCTTTGGGTGAAGGAGATACATTTAGTACGTCTAAAATCCATTTAAGGTTGATCAATGAATTTTGAAAAAGTTAAAGCATACATTCAACTAAGCCGACCGATTAATCTCCTCATAACTGTTATTTCTATTCCTGTAGCATGCTGGATTGCAGGAGGAACGAAGGATGATTGGTTTTCGATTTTATTTGCTGCATTAACAGGAGTATTTGTTGCGGCCGGTGCCAATTCCATAAATGATGCATTTGATATCGATATTGATCGAATAAATCGCCCAAATCGTCCGCTACCACGTGGTACTCTAACACCACAAAATGCGCGAGAGATGTGGTTTTTAGTATCGTCCGGCGCGATAATTTTTAATTTTTTTCTTAATGTCGCAGCATTCGTTATTGTCGTTATAGTTGTCGTAATTTTATACTATTATTCAGCCAAATTAAAGCGGACAGTTTTCCTTGGAAATTTTGTCGTCGCGATAATGACCGGAATGGCGTTTGTCTATGGCGGGATCGTAATGAATAACATTGAACGTTCGATCATGCCAGCATTATTTGCATTTCTTTCCAATCTTGCGCGCGAACTGGTGAAAGATGTCGAAGATATTGAAGGAGATCGCCGAGAGCATGCTTTGACATTACCAATTACCTTTGGTGTGAAACCTGCTTTGTGGTTAGCAACAATTTCCTTGTTAATTCTCATCGGATCCACGCTGCTTGCGGTCTACTTCTCAATCTATCATATCGCATTCTTATATACTGTTATCGGTGCCGATGCTTTGATCTTATCGGCAATTGTTATGATGTGGCACAGTGCTTCACCGATTCAAATGAGGCGGGTGAGTATAAGTATAAAAATGAGCATGGGTATAGGACTGGCAGCAATCATTCTTGGATCGATTTAATCCAAAAGACGAATGAGTGTAAATCTTTCAATAGAACAATCACTATGGGCACAAGGATATGAACATATTGCTGGTGTCGATGAAGCAGGTAGAGGACCTTTGGCAGGACCTGTAGTCGCGGCAGCTGTTATTTTTCCTAAAGATGCTTTTATTGAAGATGTAGATGATTCGAAAAAGTTATCCGCAAAAAAGCGAGAAGAAGTTTATTCGCTAATTGTATCCAAAGCAATAAGTATTAGTATTGGAATGGTAGATCACATAGAAATAGATCGTATCAATATTCTTCAAGCTACGATTCAAGCTATGCAAAAAGCTTTGGAAGGTCTTTGCATCTCACCGCATTTCGCCATTATTGACGGGAATTACTTTCTATATGACAAACTTCCGTTTAAAACAATAGTCGATGGTGACGCAAAGTCATTTACAATTGCCGCTGCTTCTATTGTTGCAAAGGTAACAAGGGATCGATTAATGTTCGAACTTGATGAGAGATACCCACAATACGGATTCGCTCGTCACAAAGGGTATGGTACTAAACGACATATTGAAGCTCTCCACAAATTTGGTCCATGTGAAATTCATCGGAAATCATTCCACCTTCCTTCACTTAAAATCGAGTCAAAGATTTAGATGAATTCCATTAATAGGCGAAAACGCGGTGAAGAAGGAGAAAACATCGCAGCAGAATATCTATGTAATAATGGAATGAAAATTCTTGAACGTAATTATCGCTTCAATCGAGGTGAAGTTGATATAATAGCTGAAGATGGAGAAGAGATTATCTTTGTTGAAGTCAAAATGAGGATTTCGAACACATTCGGTACACCAGAAGAGGCGGTAACTGAAGAGAAACAACGTCAAATCATGTCGGTCGCAGAAGGTTATTTGTACGAGCGAAATCTCAATAATCGTCCATGTCGATTCGATGTTGTAGCTATTGATTTTTTGGACGGAAAAAAGACTATTCGACATGAGCGAGATGCCTTTTCCAATATTTAGAAACAGAAACCGGATAAAATATGAACGCTTTACCATTATTGCTTTCTGCACTTGCTTTTTTTGCACTTGCATACAGATTTTATTTTAGTTTTATCGCTGCAAAAGTTCTTACGGTTGATGATCTGAGAAACACTCCGGCGAATCGATTATTCGACGGTCAGAATTATTATCCTATGAATAAGTGGGTATTGTTTGGTCATCATTTTGCAGCAATTGCTGGTGCTGGTCCTCTCGTTGGACCTGTTCTCGCCACACAATTTGGTTACTTCCCTGGTTTTCTGTGGATGGTTATTGGTGCTGTTATGGCTGGGGCTGTTCATGATATGGTAATTTTAGTCGCGTCTGTGAGACACGATGGAAAATCTTTAGCAGAAATCGCAAAAGTTGAAATCAGTAAACTCAGTGGTACAACAGCATCAATTGCCATTCTCATTATACTTATTGTGGCGATGGCAGGATTAGGTTTGGTTGTGGTAAACTCACTTTCAGAGAGTTCTTGGGGAACCTTCACGATTGCCTGTACCATACCAATTGCACTTGCGATGGGATTGTGGTTGTTTCGATTTCGAAAGGGAAAAGTTTTCGAGACCACGATTGGTGGCGTGGTCTTGTTAGTTCTAGCAGTGATATATGGCCGATATATTCCAGATTCTCCATTCGCATCCTGGTTTATGTTCGACCACAGCTCACTGACGATTCTTCTCGCGATTTATGGTTTTTTTGCTTCTGTATTACCAGTTTGGTTGTTGCTCTCACCACGGGACTATCTAAGCTCGATTATGAAACTTGGTGTAGTAGCAATGCTGGCAATTGGAATCATTATCGTTGCGCCCGATTTAAAGATGCCTGCAATGACAAAATTTATTCATGGTGGTGGACCGATTATTCCCGGAACTGTATTCCCTTATCTTTTCATCACCATTGCTTGTGGTGCAATTTCCGGATTTCATTCATTAGTAAGTTCCGGAACAACACCAAAGATGCTTATGAAGGAGTCTCAGATAAAGCTAATCACTGTAGGAGCTATGTTGTCTGAAGGAATTGTAAGTGTACTTGCCTTAATCGCTGCTGCAAGCCTGCTTCCGCTCGATTATTTTATGATTAATGTTCCGATTGAAAAATTCCAATCAATTCTTCCACAATTGCAAGCGATGGGATTTGTAGATTCAAATATCACACAACTATCGACAGAGGTTGGTGAAAAGATTATTGGACGTACGGGCGGAGCTGTTTCTTTAGCAGTTGGTATGGCACAGATATTCTCCAGTATTCCCGGCCTAACGACACTAATGTCTTACTGGTATCACTTTGCCATTATGTTTGAAGCGTTATTTATCCTTACAACAATCGATGCAGGTACACGTATTGGACGCTTTGTATTACAAGAAATGCTCGGGAAAATCTATAAACCATTCGGTCGTACCGATTGGTTACCTGGAAATCTTATCGCTAGCTTCGTTATTGTGTTTGCCTGGGGATATTTTATTTATACGGGAAGCGTATCTACGATCTGGCCTATGTTCGGAACCGCGAACCAACTCCTTGCCGCTATAGCCCTGACAGTTGGTACATCATTTATCATCAATCGGGGGAAAATAAAATATGCTTGGATTACGATCACACCACTTATTTTTGTTTCAGTAACGACTCTTACAGCTGGATCGAAGAATATTATGAATTTATTTATTCCTATGATATCTGTTGCTAAAACACAGGTTCAAGGAACCATTAATCTGCTTCTTACTTGCGTTATTATGGTGAGTGTGATTATTGTGCTCATAGACGCTATTCCGAAATGGATCCGAATCGGACAAAATTCAAACAATACTACGAAAGATCAAAATTATCGATAGCAATTATATATCACAAAAAATATCAAATCCTTGCGTTTGTTAAAAGTCCTTCCTAAATTTCTCGTGGATGTTTGCATGTAAGTTGGCATGCACTTACTTGTACATCTCAAAATCCCAATAACTAAAAAAGTGATTAAGTCCTCTATACATAGCGGATGTTTCGGGTAACACTGTAAAAAGTCCAGGAGTAATAAAATTGGAATCAGATCGATCATCGGAACTAAGTAAAACTTCAAGAGATATTCTCAAGCATGTAGACCAACTTGTTAAATCAAATAATTTAGAAAAAGCCCTTATTGAAGTTCGAATGGCGCGTCAGCTTGATCCGAAGAATCTTTATACTTTTGCCTATGAGGAGCGCATTAATGAGTTGTTCGCACAACGAAAACGTCAAGAAGCAACAAATCCTTTTTTAGATACTAGTTCTTATCCTGCAGGTGGATTGATTGCAGATAAATCTGATTCCTATAACCGGAAAGTACCTGCACTGTATGAGGAATTTAAGAAAGCTGGCTTACGTGCATTTGAAAAGACAATAATTTCTGAACCAATTCGAGCATCTAAAGAGGCGTTAGAAACTTATAAACAAGCTTTATTGATTGTCTGGTCAGATGGTCAAAAAACCGAAGAGGACATTCAGGAACTCCAAGATTTGCAGCAATCTCTACGTATTACACAAGAAGAACATGAGGCTTTAGATAAACAAGCGAGATTAGAATGCTATATTCTGCTCCTAAAGCATTTATTGCAATCGCCCGCTTCAAAATCAGAAGTTGAAGTTAGTCTTTTAGAGTTACGACATAGTTTTAATGTCTCTCATTTTGACAATTCGACGATCCAAGACAATTTTACTTCACTGAATAATGAGCAAATTCGCAAGCAGAAAATTGTCGTAGTTGATGACGATATCCAAATGTTGGAGTTATTGAAAGAAATTCTCGATTTTCCCCAATATGAAGTGATGAGTTTTAGTACTTCAGATGATGCTTTTGAATTCCTGAAAAATAGTAAAATTGATTGTATTCTCTGCGATATCAGTCTTGAAACATCGACTATGAATGGATTTTTATTTTATGAGAAAATTCGTCAATTAGCACACCTTCAACATGTTCCATTCATCTTCATTACAGGCCTCAACGATGAAGTTTTAATGCGAACTGGTAAGGAAATGGGTGTCGACGATTATCTTGTCAAACCGATTCATAGAGATGATCTTCTCGCGACAGTTCGAGGGAAAATGAGAAGATATGAACAACTCAAACTCCTATCAGGAATTTCATAGAGGAAATGTAAAACTAGAAATTGCTCCAATTCTAAAAGTCACTTCTTTTCAAAGATCTTTTTAAGAGTCTCGCCAAGTGTTCCTTTTTTAAATGGTTTTAACAGAGTAGTACGTATTCCGAGTGCTTCGGTTTTTTCAGGATTTTCAAGTTGATCATATCCTGTCATAAGAACGATAGGGATATCTTTTCGCATTTGAAGTGCTCGGTTTGCAAGAACGATACCTGTCATATGAGGCATCGTTTGGTCTGTGATGATAAGATCGTATTCTGATGGATTTTGCTCGAAGGCCTTTATTGCTTCTGACGGATCAGTAAATGGATGAGGCCGATAGCCTAAATCTTTAAGCAATTCAACGAGTGTGTGGAGCAATTGAATCTCGTCGTCAATAATCATTATACGCTCGCCGTTCCCAGAATCCTCATTCGATTTTTCTAAACAGATCGCGTCATCATTACCTTCGAATTCGGGAAGATACACATCGACTTGCGTTCCTTTATCAATTTGACTTTGTACTTTAATTGCACCGCCATGATTTTTAATTATGGCATGGACAATTGCTAGTCCTAATCCGGTTCCTTTTCCAGGGGCCTTTGTAGTGAAGAATGGTTCAAAGATACGCTTTAATGTAAATCCATCCATTCCCCTGCCTGAGTCCTGAACTGTGAACACAGCGTATTTTCCTTTTTTCAGATCAGGATGAAAGAGAATAGCGCGGTCATCGAACTCGATAGATTTTTGTCGTAGAACTAATTTACCATCTCTTCCTTCCATTGCATGAGCTGCATTTGTACACAGGTTCATAACCACCTGATGGATTTGTGTTGCATCACCCATAACTAGTGGTCCGTTTACTGGCAAATCCATTTTGATCTCGATAGTTGATGGGATAGAGGCACGAAGGAGTTTCATTCCTTCGCGGATGATATAATGTAGTCGAACAGGACGATAATTCGTGTCCTGTTTTCTACTAAAAGCTAGAATTTGTTGCACAAGTTCTTGCGCACGATCCGAAGCGTTGATTACCTCCTCGATATTTTTCACTGCGTTGTGATTGGTGTTCAGCTTGAGTTTTACAAGTTCTGAGTTTCCAATAATGACAGAAAGGATATTATTAAAATCATGAGCTATTCCACCTGCTAGAGAACCGATGGCTTCCATCTTTTGAGATTGGAATAACTGCTCTTGGAGGTTTCTTTGTGTCTCTTCTGATTTCAACCGTTCGGTTATATCGCGAATTATTATTGTATATAGAAGCTCTCTGCCGCCGGTTACTTTTGAGATCGATGCCTCAACAGGAAATATTTCTCCATTAACACGAATCCCGTTTATTGCACGCATTCTACCTTCTAATAAATTGATGAGAGACTCTGTTACTACTGGTTCTGTTGAGTGAGAGCTAGTGTCCCGATAGGGAAGCGTGATGAAACGATCAATCGATTGACCAAGCGCCTCACTCTCGGAGCATAGGAACATTTGTTCAGATGCCGGATTAAACGATTGGATCCGACGATGTTCATCAAATGTAATGATAGCTTCCATTGCCGAAGTAATGATGCATGAGAGTCGGTTTTGACTATCGCGTATAGCTTCCTGAGTACGTTTGATTTCAGTGAGGTCAGTCATCATGCCCAGAATAGCAGGTGATCCCTCGTAGTGGATGACTTTTGTAATATTTAAGCATTCGGTAATTACGTTCTCCTTGCCAATTAGTGTACACTCAAATGGATCAATCTCGATTCCACTCATCAATTGCTTAAAACGTGATACGACGAGTTCTCGATGTTCTGGCGAAATAATGGAGAGAAAATCGAATCCCGGAGAGTATATTTCGCTGCGTGTAAAACTTGTCAGTTCTTCACACTTTTCATTCACATAAACGATCTTTCCGTCTTTGAAGATGTAGACCATGTTTGGCAGTTCTTCTGTCAAAGTTCTAAATTTTTCCTCGGACTCACGTAACACTTGAGTTTGTTCGCTCATTTGTTTTTCACGAGCTCTTGCTTTTTGAATACTCCGAAAAAGATTCTTTACGAGAATTCGTACGGCAATCGCGGTAACACAAAGTATTATGATAATATCGATGAGATCGAGGTATGTTGTTCGATGATTATTTCCTGGGATGAGTGAACCGCTGATTTCGAAATACCCAATTCCGATAACGGCGAACACTGTCAAAATAGTATAGGCATAAAAGTATTGTGGTCTGAGTGATATTCCTGCAAAGACTAAACAAATAGGAATTCCTAATAAAGCGACACTCCGAAGTCCGTCGGATGTATACATTAAAAAAGTGATAAAGCCAAGAAGAGTCCAAACAAGAATTGTCTCTGACCATTGGAGTAATCCTTTTCGAAGGAATACGATGGAAAGCGCGATGAGGATTCCGGCGGCAAGCATTTGGACAAAAAACTGAGAATGACCTGCGATTGCTCGTTGTAGAGCGAGAATTGTGTATCCAGATAAGATGCTTAATGCAATTGTGTTAAGAATTTCGGCGATGCGATTTTTTTCTTCATCACCAAAATCTGGTGGAGTAATGAGCAAACGGATTTTTTCAAACATACTTCGACATCCTTGTTCGAGATTACTACTTTTACATTCTTGCTGGAATAACAGCGGTTACGACTTGCGGTAGTACTTCACCATTGTTATTAATTGCAAAGGAATAACGATAGTAATATACAAACGGGACAAAGTGAATTCAAGTGCAAATTGAATTTTTTTTCAGGAAGGATATTGGATCAATCCAAAATAACGCTAAAATCAAGACCGGCAGTTGATTAGTATGGATAGAATATACGAATCATGCATAAATATGCAAACTTTAAATCGATTTTTATCGTGTACCAGTTATGTAGTTTTCCAGTTGCTTAATCGTGTATTCCTGCTCGGATATGATCGCTTTTACAATATCTCCGATAGAAATCAAACCGATTAAAGCACCATTATCGAGAACCGGCAAATGTCGGATGTGCTTGCTTGTCATAAGCGCCATACATTCTTCGATGGATTGTTCCGGTCGAATGAAAACGATGTTGGTTGTCATTACGTCTCGTAATCGAGTCGTATGAGATGTTTCGCCTTTGAGGACAATTTTTCGGGCATAATCACGTTCAGAGAAAATTCCCACAAGCTTCGATTCTTCCATCACCAGAAGTGCCCCGACATTTTTTTCGGACATTACTTTTAATGCCTCGATCACATATGCTGTGGGGGAAATCGACCATACCTCATGTCCTTTGGTTTCTAATACACTTCTTACGGTTGTCATTATGCCGCTCCTCCTTTAGTTATTAAGGCAAACAAATCGCAATTTTCTTCGCTTTCACAACATAATGCAAAAGTCTGCATTGAAAATCAATGGAAAATTGTCGGTTCAAGTCTGATTGGTATCCGAAATCCATTATTTTCAGAAGCAGAGTTGATAGAGTATTTTTCCGTTTAATAATACCTTATCTTCAGCGAAAGTTGTAGACGGACTTCACTGAGAATTTTAATGCATCGTCGACTTTGATCATTAGAAGTGACGGCCGCTCAATATTGAAATCAGTCAGACTTATATCAAATGCACCGCTTATTACAATTTGGTTCTCTGACCAGACTGATTTACCTATTATGGTAATATCTTTCGTAACTCCATGAAAAGTGAGCTGTCCGATAGCTTTAATGCTGTCACCGTAGGTAGAAACGAAATTACTGATAAACTGGACATCAGGGTAATTAATAGCATCTATCACTTCCATAGCGTGTGAATCACGGTTCGAATTTCCACTGTCGAAAGAAGTGACGTCGATTATTGCTCTAACTGATTTAATAACTTTGTTCGATAAATCAACTTCGATCCGACTTGTTACTTCTTTACTGGTTGATTCTACTTGATGTAAAGGATGATGAAGAGTGTATGTGACCGTCGATTCCTTTCGGTTTGAATCAAACCACTGAGTTTGAGTAAATGAAAAGGAATATGTGATAAGAATAATGCCGATAAGGATTAACAGATTTCTCTTGTACACGTTCTTTCCCTTTAGAATGTGATTGTTATGAGTGAAGCTGCAAGTGTCGCAGTGGTAATATACGCGGATACTTGGTGAATTCGTGCTTTCGATTCATAGTCCTGTTGACTATTTGCTACGATATATCCTAAGATAGGTGTTAAAACCATTCCAGCGAAGTGCACAAATGCTAATGTTTTGTGAACTGTTGTTGTACTTATTTCATCGCGTCGGATGAGAGGGGGAGGAGTGAGTACGGCAAGAAGACCAGTTGTTGAGTAGGAGATAATCGATGCTGTTACAAAAATTCTGTGATTTGTACGATAGCCCTGCTTACCATCTATATTGAGTTGACCAAAGTAGACAGCTGAAATCATGCATCCTAGTGTAACGAATCCACCGATCTGGTGTGCAGTGAGCATTGTGCGTCTAAGGTTCAGCTCACTTTTCCGGACCTCTGGTGAAAGTGGAGATGCTAATCCCATTGTTCTGAATAGTCCGTTTTCATCCCAAAATAACTTTTCCATAAAACTTAAGTTAGCCGGCTGTAATCTACGTTTCTCTACTTTTATTGAAGAATCCACAGGAATCTCAATGCCTCCAAATAATAATTGCTCTTTAAGTGAAGGTTGGTACGTAAATTCTTGTGAGAATACTTTTTCGAAGAGAATTAGAATCATGGATATTGCTATGATAGACTTCATCGATAACCTCTTAAATCTGATAGATTAATTGGTAATTCGTAATAATGATCCATTTAAGGAAGTGTTGTAACTTTTTAATGGTGTGCTTGCAGGTCCATTTATTACTGAGCCATCAGTAGCGAAATTTGAACCATGGTTTGGGCAGTGAAATCGGTTGTTATTTCCTTGATACTCTACAGAAGTGCCTTGATGCGTGCAAGCGGCACTAACAGCCAAAAAAGTACCACTTAATGTTCTCGCAATTATTATACCATCTTTAACAATATATCCGCCATTAGTTTTGAGTGCGGCATTGGCCGAGTCGTCTAAGTTAATCGTTAAGTCGGTTCCATGCGTGGTATCCGTTGTAGGATTTGTGACGTTATCCAATGGTTTACATCCATTAAAACAAACACTATACAGAATTGCTGTTGTGCCTATTCCGACTGCTCCGAGAAATTCCTTTCTATCCATTATATCCTCCGTTTTTATATTGTGCTATCTTATGTATAAACGAACAAATCTGTGGTTATAGTACGTTCCTACTTAATTCCCTTATTTTCACAAATGGACTCTAAAGACTCGAAAAGTCCGATATTCAGCATATAAAGGGCATATTTGACATTGAATTTTCGTATGTTCAATTGGTGTTCAATTGACTTCGAATGATTTTTTTAGGAGAGAAAGTATGAAAAAATCTTACTTGTATTCTTATATTAGAATTGCTTGGATCGTTTTCGTCTCCATCGCATTAATATCTTTTTCCATTAATGTGGGATTAGCACAAATACAAAAGGTAGAACAGGACTCTATTATAATTGCTGCGCGAGAGATCATTGCTGCGCAAAAATATTGCGCACTTGTGACAATCGATTCGTTAGGTCGGCCGGATATTCGCACAATGAATCCTTTTCCACCTGAAGATGATATGAGTGTCTGGATGGCAACAAATAGCAGGAGTCGAAAGGTTTCGGAGATTCGAAAGAATCCGCATGTGTGTCTTTATTATGCTAATCATGCGCAGGCGATTGGTTCTGTGGTTATAAAAGGTACAGCAGTTTTAATTGACGATATGGAAGAAAAGCTTAAACGGAAACGAGAATACTGGAGTCAGTCTTTTCCGGATTGGAAATATCTACTACTGATTAAAGTCATTCCTGAAAGAATAGAAGTTATCAACTACAAGCGTGGATTATATAATAGTCCGGAAACCTGGAGCGTTCCATTTGTGGAGCTCAAGAATCCATAAAAAAGTAGTTTTAGGACAGTTGAGGTTATTGCATAGCCGAATACAAAAACAGCATCTCCGTTACTAGATTGCTATTCTATATTTTAAAGCAAGTCGGTAGAGGGTAGCGCGTCCGATACCTAATTTCTGCGCAGCTTCGGCAATATTACCTTTTGTAATCTTGAGAGCATTTCGTAAGGCTTGTTCTTTTAGTTTTTCTAATGGAACAATTGATCCGTCTTTTTCAGATGGCAATAATTGCCCGTCGAAATCTGCACCTTCAGTGGCATAAGAAATAATTGAGCCGGGTAATTCTTTTTCCGAAAATATCTCACCTTCCGATAAGACAACTCCACGTTGAATAACATTTTCTAACTCACGTACATTTCCAGGCCAGTGGTATTGATATAAAAGATCGAGTGTTTTTCTCGAGAATTGTATCTTGGGATTTCCAAGTTCCTCACCGGTCCTTTTTAAAAAGTGGTCAGCTAATAACAGGATATCAGATTTTCTTTGCCGTAATGGCGGTAAGAGGATAGGAAATGTTGAAATACGAAAGTATAGATCTTCTCGGAAGGTTTTTTGTTTTACTTCTTCCCAAAGGTCACGATTAGTTGCGAGGATCAATCGTGCATCAGTTGTTATTACATCATTCCCGCCGACTCGACTGAATTGTTTTTCTTGAAGCACGCGTAGAATTTTTGCTTGCAAACTCTGATCGAGTTCACCAATTTCATCGAGGAAAATGGTTCCACCGTTTGCCTGTTCAAATTTTCCAATCCGTTGTTGGATTGCACCAGTAAAAGCCCCGCGTTCATGTCCAAAAAGTTCGCTTTCCAGAAGATCATGTGGAATCGACGCACAATTCACTACTACGAAAGGTCCAGTTTGACGATTGCTGTTATGATGTATTGCTCGTGCAATGAGTTCTTTGCCAGTACCACTCTCCCCAAGGATAAGCACACAGATATCGAGATGTTTCACTTTATTAACTAGCTTGAAGACTTCCTGCATCTCACCGCTTTGTGAGACTATATTGTCAAAGTGCAATCGTTTGCCGACACTTTCTTGGAGATTCTGTATCTCGCGAGATAGTTGAGCTAGTTTTAGCGAGTTTTTTACGGCGATTTCAAGCTTTGTAAAATCGATTGGTTTACTGAAATAATCGGCGGCACCTAACTTAAGTGTGTTTAGAGCCACTTCAATGCTATCTTGTCCAGAAAGTATAATTACCGGAACTTGCGGTTGTGCTTGCTTGGCCGCTTTTAATAAATCCACACCATTAATATCTGGTAGGATGAGATCCAATAAGATGAGATCTGGAGGATCAGATAGCCGGTCTAGAAAAGACTTACCATCATAAAAAACTTCATAGTTGTACTTCCACCGTTCTCCAATCCAGAACTCAAGCAACTTCGTTATTGTCGGTTCATCATCGACGATATATATGCGTTCAGTATTCATTGTAACTTCACCTATTATTAATCTGTCTCATAATGAAACAAAATTATTACAATATGTCATTCTTTTTGACTTTATTTCTGAGTGACGTTATTATATTGAAAATCTTAATATGAAACAGCTTTCCCAATATGATACACTGATTTTTTGAACTTGTCAAGTTTTTATTCGATTTTTACGATATTCGACTTTGGCACGGTGATTGATCAATAGGATATCAAATGAAAACAAATAACAAAATAAGATGTGAAGAAATGAAAAAGGTTTTGAAGAGTATTGTGATTGTTGTTTTGAGCCTCGGATGGATTGAACAGGCTTCTGCTCAAGCAACAACGACACAAAACCTTACTTTTGCTGTAAATGCTGTTTATAAAATTGCCACTTCTGGAAATCCTGGACCACTTACAATTACAAGTGGTACCGCAGGCACCGATGCATTAACATCTGCGACAGATAATTCGACCACCTATAGTATTACCCAAAATTTCGGAAATACCGTAAAAATCACTGCTTATTTAGATGCAGCGATGCCAGCAGGTTATACATTATCTCTTACACTGGCAAGCACCAAAGGAACGAGTATTCCAAACGTTGATATTTCCAATGCTTTGTCCGGAAGTGCGGCGAATATGGTTACCGCTATACAAATAGGTGCAGATGCAAATCAAGTAATTAGTTATACATTCTCTGCATTGGCATCGGCAGGAACATTAGGCTCTACATCAAGAACAATAACATTGACAATTACAAACTAAAAACCAAAACAATAACCTAATCCCAAAGGAGTTACAATGAAAAAATTAACAATTATCCTCGCCCTGGTCGTAGTGGTTCTATTTACCGCTCAATCAGTATTTGCACAGACTGGAACTACCAGTCAGAATCTTTCATTAGAAGTCAAAGCAATATATAAAATTGGCGTTTCCGGGGATCCTGCAGCTTTAATCGTACAAAATGCAACAGCCGGATCAGGTCCAGATGCAGCCACAAATGCAACGACCACATATTCAGTAACACATCTTAGCAGTGCCGTTGCAAAAATTGTTGGAACTCTTGATAGTAATGTCCCTGCAAATACAACACTCACTGTCAATTTAGGTGCACCCGCAGGAGCCACTTCTGCTGGAGAATTGAGTCTTTCAACAGTAGGAGTACAACTGGTATCCAATATAGCAAATGGTTCCTCG
>Ga0233423_10000074_pt1 | contig 58719 bp, 53 predicted proteins | sample Watercolumn_Mata_FD_180713 | JGI IMG/M metagenome (GOLD analysis project Ga0233423, IMG submission 180713) | Freshwater microbial communities from Lake Matano, South Sulawesi, Indonesia - Watercolumn_Matano_2014_112_MG | ecosystem: Environmental > Aquatic > Freshwater > Lake | place: Indonesia... | reverse complement strand
GGCTCACTTCTCTGACACTCCGACGCTCAGGGGGGAGTACTTTCTTCAACACACTCTGCCTTACGGCATGCGAATAACCCATTGGCCGCCTCCTTCTTGGATGCGACATCTATATTAACACATAGGGAGAGACGCTGGAGTATGGGAATCCTGAACGTCATGAAGCGGTCATTGGGGGGGGGTGACTGCAGTGCTGCTGTTCCGGGGCTTGCCGAACACCACATCAGGGAGAGAAGCAGGGATGCTCCGGTCGATGTTCGCGTTGAGCCTAACAAGGGGATTCTGGAGCTTGATCAGGGGTTCTTGCAAAAACTGTTCGGCGAAAAAAGCTGGTGGATTGCAGATTTTCATAACAGCACGAAAACGTTGATCAGAACTCCGGAAAGATACGAATTTTCAGGTTCTCTTCAACCATCCGGCGTGCGATTTTACCTCCGAAAAAAATTCCGGCTCCCCGGACCATCACCTGTTCTGCACGACAGGGCTTTCCCGTACGGCTACTCCTTCACCTTTGTCATGATGCTGTGGTGGCGGCCGTAGAAGAAGTAGATGCAGAAGCCGATTGCGAGCCAGATGATGAGACGCCACCAGTTCTCCGCAGGCAGGGAGAACATCAGCAGGAGGCAGGTCAGGATGCCGGCGATGGGCACGAAGGGCACGAGCGGCGCCCTGAAGGGCCGTTCGGCGTCGGGGTGCGTCCTGCGCATGATGAGCACGGCCGCGCAGACCACCACGAAAGCGAAGAGCGTGCCGATGTTGACCAACTCGGCCAGCAGACGCAGAGGCAGGAAGGCACCGAGCACGGCCACGAAGACGCCGGTGAGGATGGTGGATTTCCAGGGTGTGCGGAACTTCTCGTGGATGGCCCCGAAGAATTTCTTCGGCAGCAGTCCGTCGCGGGCCATGGCGAGAAAGACCCGCGGCTGGCTGAGCATCATGACAAGCAGCACCGAGGTGATGCCGGTGATGGCGCCGAGAGAGACGAGAAACTGCGCCCAGCCGATGCCGATCTGCTTGAAGGCGTTCGAGACCGGGGCGTCGATGTTGATCTGGTCGTAGGGAACCATGCCGGTGATCACCATCGCCACGGCGATGTAGAGCACCGTGCAGATGACGAGCGAGGCGATCAGGCCGATCGGAACGTCGCGCTGCGGATTGCGCGCCTCCTCTGCGTGCGTGGAGACCGAGTCGAACCCGATGTAGGCGAAAAAAATCATGGCCGCTCCGGCAAGCACCCCGACCGGAGCGCCTCCGGGTCCCGCCTCGCCGAGGATGGTCCTGCCGAAGATGCTGAGCCCGGAGTATCCGAAGGGGGCGAAGGGCTGCCAGTTCTCCGGCTTGACGTACAGGGCGCCCAGCACGATCACGAGCAGAACGATGGCCACCTTGACGATCACCATGCCGGAGTTGAATCCCGCGCTTTCCCTGATCCCCTTGACGAGGATGACGGTCACCGCGAGGGCGATGAGCACGGCCGGCAGATCGAACAGCGATCCGGTGGAGCTGAGCAGGCCGGTCGCCGGGTCGAAGTCGAGCGGCGCACGGCTGAACGCTTCGGGCACCCCGAGCCCGAAGATGCCGATGAAGTCCTGGAAGTAGTGCGACCAGCCGTGCGCCACCGTGGCCGAGGCGACCGCATATTCGAGAATGAGATCCCAGCCGATGATCCAGGCGAAGAGTTCGCCGAGAGTGGCATAGGCGTAAGTGTAGGCCGAACCGGCCACGGGAGCCATCGAGGCGAATTCCGCATAGCAGAGCGCGGCGAAGATGCAGGCGAGGCCCGCAAGGGCGAACGAGAGCGACACGGCCGGACCGGCCTTGTCGTGGGCTGCCACGCCGATGAGCACGAAGATGCCGGTGCCGATGATTGCGCCGACACCGAGACTCGTCAGTGCCACGGGGCCGAGCACGCGGTTCAGACGGTGTTCGCCCTTGATTTCCTCGAGGAGGAGTGAAAGCGGCTTTTTCCTGAAGCTGTTTTTCACGGTACTGTCCGGATAGAGTGATACGGATTGACTGCCTTGCCTGCCTGGGCGCAGTGGATCGGGATGCCGGCAAACGCCTGACTTGAAAAGGTAATACGTTTTATGCTTTCAGGCCAAACTTTCCTTTCCTGATCATCCATTTCACGAGCTCGATCACGGGCACGATCGTCAGGGAGCCCGCAAGCACAATCAGCCAGTCCTCCCGCGGCATCAGGAAGGTGCCGAACGGCACCCGCAGGGCCGGTATGTAGATGATCGCCGCCAGCATCACCAGTTCCCACAGGATGGCAAGGTTGAGCCAGCGGTTGGCGAAAGGCCTGACGAGGAGCGGGTCCTTTTCGGACCTGAAATTGTAGGCCTTGAAGAACTGGATCAGCACAAGGGAGACAAAGGTCATTGTCATGGCCTCCCTGACGGAGCGTCCCGATGTTCGGGACCATTCGAACAGCACGAGGTTCACCACAGTCGACCAGATGCCGCCGGCAAGCATGAGCGCCATGACCGGCCGGGTGAAGATGCCCTTTTTCGGGTCGTTCGGCCTGCGCTTCATGATGTCCCGTTCCGCAGGATCAACGGCAAGCGCAAGCGCCGGAAGCCCGTCGGTCGCAAGGTTCACATACAGGATCTGCACGGCCGACAGGGGAAGCGGCATGCCCAGGAGGGTCGCGCCGGCCATCAGCCCCAGTTCCCCGATGTTCGACGAAAGCAGGTAAGTGAGGTACTTCTTGATGTTGTCGTAGATGCCCCTGCCCTCCTCGACGGCAGAGACGATCGAGGCGAAGTTGTCGTCCGTCAGCATCATGGCGGAGGCCTCCTTGGAGACGTCGGTACCGGTGATGCCCATGGAGATGCCGATGTCTGCCTTCTTGAGGGCAGGAGCGTCGTTGACGCCGTCGCCGGTCATTGCCACCACCTCGCCGTTCTGCTGCAGCGCCTCGACGATCCTCAGCTTGTGCTCGGGCGCGACCCGTGCAAACACCTCGATCCCTCCGGCCGCCTTCCGGAGGTCGTCGTCGCTCATGGTCTGCAGCGCCGCTCCCGTGACCACCCTGCCCTTCCGCAGGATGCCGAGCTCCCTGGCGATGGCTTCGGCGGTGACCGGATGGTCGCCGGTTATCATGACCGGCCTGATGCCTGCCCCGATGCACTCGGCCACGGCGTCACGGGCTTCCTCCCTCGGCGGGTCGATCATGCCGGCCAGTCCAATGAAAACAAGACTTTCGGTGGCATCCTCGATGCCCGCACCGTCCCGGAAGGCGACCGCAAGCACCCGGAGCGCCTCCCTGCCCATGGCTTCGGCCTGCAGCATGACCTCCTCGTACGCCCGGCCGTCGAGCGGTTCGACGCCGGCTCCCGTCAAGAGCCCGGTGCACCCGGGAAGGATCGCTTCCGGGGCTCCCTTGACGATTGCCCGGCGGGTGGCGCCGAACTCGTGGACAGTGATCATGCGCCTGGTTTCCGACGAGAACGGCAGTTCGGCAATGCGCGGGTACCTCCCCTGCAGCAGGGCTTCGTCGATGCCCGCCTTGCGTGCCGCCACGATAAGCGCTCCTTCGGTCGGATCGCCGTTGATCTGCCACTCCCCGTCCCCGCTCTGCGCCAGACGAGCGTCGTTGCAGAGCGCGAAAGCTTCGAGGAGCTGAAGGAAAACGGAAGGCGGTTCGCCGGAACCGTCGGGAAGGGTGAACTCCCCTTCGGGACGGTAGCCCGATCCGCCGATCCCGGCAGGGGTGTGGTCGGCATAGAGCGCCCTGACGGTCATCTCGTCGCGTGTCAGGGTACCTGTCTTGTCCGAACAGATCACCGTGGTGCTGCCGAGGGTCTCCACCGCGGGAAGACGCCTCATGAGCGCGTGCCGTTTTGCCATGCGCTGCACGCCAAGCGCAAGGGAGATGGTCACCACCGCCGGAAGGGCTTCGGGCACAACGGCAACGGCAAGCGCGATACCGAAGATCAGCATTTCGATGAAGGGCTGACCCCGGAGCATACCGAGCGCGACGATGATGAGCACGATCACGAGTGCGGCCCTGGCGAGCGCGCCGCCCACCCTGTCGAGGTTCTTCTGCAGGGGGGTCTTTTCGGCCTCCACCTTCTGCAGGAGGCCCGCGATCCTGCCGAACTCGGTCTGCATGCCTGTCGAGGTCACCAGCACCCTGCCCCGTCCGTACCCGGCCGTGGTGCCGGAGAACACCATGTTCCTCCGGTCGCCGACCCCGGTTTCAGATTCAAGCACGAGGGAAGCGTCCTTTTCCGAAGGCAGTGATTCGCCGGTCAGCGACGATTCCTCGATGCGCAGGTTGACAGCCTCGATGAGTCGCCCGTCGGCGGGGACCCTGTCGCCGGCCGCGAGCAGGAAGAGGTCGCCCGGCACCAGATTCAGGGCGGGTATCACCTGTTCCCGTCCGTCCCGGATGACCCGTGCGTTCGGCGCGGCCATCTCCTTCAGGGCCTCGATCGCCTTCTCGGCCCTGAACTCCTGGATGAAGCCGAGCAGGACAGCGAACAGCACGATGACCGCAATGGCGACGGCCTCCATGCCGTGGCCGAGGAACGATGAGAGCGCCGTGGCGATGAGCAGGGTGAGAATCAGGACGTTCCTGAACTGGTCGAGAAGAAGTCTCCAGGGATTCGTGCCTTTCCCGGCGTCAAGCCGGTTCAGCCCGTAGCGGATGACCCTCGATTCCGCTTCAGGGGTATCGAGTCCCGCAGGAGAGCTGCCGAGATTGCGGTAAAGCCGGTCGAGGTCCGACGCATGTGCCGGCTGATTCATGATTCTGTTCCGTTCATTGACGCCGATGCCACCGCCACACGGCGGGAAGTACCACTCCAACCGTGAATCCGGCAAATCGGTTCCTCGGTCACGGACTTGCGGGGCATCCCGTGTCGGCAGGTGGAATGAATGGTTTTACGCCCCCCCCTTCCTGGAAAAATGGACATGGCTGCCGTCACTGAACGGCACGAGTTTGACCGAGCCGTCCGGGCTCTCGCGGTTCAGCCACTGCATGAAACCGCTGCCGGCCCAGTCGTCGAATCCGCCCGGCCCGCCTCCCTCCCTGGGGTAGAGCGCGATGAAGCGCTTCAGCAGCTCGGTGGTGAAGGCCGTCTCCCTGCCGGCGGGCCTGTAGACCTCCTCTCCGGGACAGAGGTCGCATTCGCCGCTGCCGTCGGCAAGGCTGCACAGGTTGTTCGGCTGCGTCAGGTAGCCGCAGTGGCTCCCCCTGTCGACCATGGCGACGGCCGCCCAGGAACTGCCGCCGGCAGGAGCCATCTGTTCGAACTGCGATACGGTCCCCTGCATGCCGGACCAGGCCGGAGGTTTCGAATATTTTTTCTCGAGGCAGGCACAGTCGCACTTGCCGACGATCATGAGGTTCGGCATTCCTGCACGGGAAAGAGCCTCGCGATAGAACTGCATTCCCGGCGCAAGAAGCGGAATCTGCTGATCGACCGGCGAGAGCTGCAGGAGGCCGACCGGCTCCGCCCTCTCCTCGGGACGCCACCTCGACATCCGCTCGGAGTAGGCCGGAAGAACCTCACGGTCGAAGATCACCGGATCGAAAGGACGGTAGTTCTTCGGTCCGAGCTTGCGAAGCGTATCGAAGCCTGTGGCCGCAGCCTGCGCATGCCCTCCGCCGATGGAGTGGCCGGCAAAGATCACCCGGTTGTTCTTCATGAACTTCCTGCTCGTGACCAGGTCCCTGTCGTAGAAGGAGCTCCCCCGGTTGTGCTCGTCGGCCTTGTAGAAAAAGTCCGTGGCGCCGTACCTGATCAGGTAGGAGGCGGCCGCATAGGCGTCCTGCCCGGCCCTGGGATTGCCGCCGAAATCCAGCCACGGTATGGCTGCATTCTGCATGTGCGCCGCGGTCACGAAAGCCAAGGCCCACCGGTTCTCCACGATGGCCGGGGTGAAGTTGTAGTAGTACGAAGGGTTGATGCCGAACAGCGGATTGTCGTTCAGAAAGGTGCCGACGAGTTTCTTGGGATAGAACAGCAGGTCGTTGCCAATCAGGAACCCGTGACTGAACATCACGAGACCGTTGGCGTCGCGGCTTGAGGGATAGAAGACCTCGATGACCACCTCGATGAACTGCGGGATGCGCACATCGTACTGGATCCAGATGTGGATACGGTCAAAGCAGTAATCGTTGATCAGGATCGGTTTCATGTCGGGCGGGTTTGAGTGATGAGGGAAAACGGCTCCCCGGACCGGAAAACCGTGCCGACTGCTTCAGGAATATACAGCTCCTGCAATGAATCGGCACGGTGAAACGGCAGGAATTATCGGTGCCGCACGCCGCTCAGTGCCACAAACCACCGCCGCACCGGCGCCCCCGCATCGGAGCACTCTCATCCTCGATGTCGCAGAACCACCCGGCAACATGTCCCAATGCTCCGGGAGGCAACGCGGCCTTGGCCTCTTCCAGCTCCCCGGCGGAAAAATCGAACCCGGCCGTTCTCACCAGTTCTTCCCGCTTCTTTGACAGTTCGCCGACCAGATGGCTGCGGAACGCTTCGTCCGAAGCGATCTTTTCCAGAAATTCCCGTGCTGATTGCAGTGACATGGCTGTGTTCTCCTTCAGAGATGGTGGTTGTGCCGAACCGGGCCGGTTCAGGACGGTCGTTTTTGCCGGTAGAGGTAATATCCGTAAATCAGGAGGTTCGAGACAAGAACAATCGCTCCAAGAAGGAACTGGATATTCCTGGTCAGTCCTTCGGGATAGATCACGGGCAGAAGGTAGCGGTCGATGAAATCGCCGGTGTAGGGCGTCTCGCCTCCCAGTGCCCGGAGACGGTTTTCGAGCGGCGTCAGCGGGCAGACCCACCCTTTCCACTCGATGACCGTCCCCCAGACGGCCGCAGGCAGATGCACGAAAACCGCGCTGCGGTTTCGGAAAACCAGCGTTCCCCCGGCAAGCACGAAGAGGATGAAGCCGAAGTGCAGAAGCGCCACAAGGTCGGCGGCGATGCGGCAGATCATCACAGTCTCGCACCGCCCGATATTTCAAGGATCTGGCCGGTAATGAAGGCGGCATCGTCCGATGCGAGAAAAAGCGCAGCCCTGGCGACATCGGCAGGCCGGGCAATGCGTCCGAGCGGGTAGCGTTCCGCGCACGATGCGGCAAGAGCGCGCCAGCGTTCGGGCCCCAGCGCCTTTCTGAACGCCTCGACCTCGACCAGTGCCGGAGCAAGAGCGTTTACGGTGATGCCCGAGCTGCCGAGCGCCATGGCGAGCGAACGGGTGAACGAGAAGACACCTCCCTTCGAGGCGGCGTATGAAAACTGGTTCGCACTGCCGCGGTAGACGAGGGAGCTCATGTTCACGATCCGCCCGTATCCCTGCGGCTTCATGATCTTTGCCGCCTCGCGGCAGCAGAGCATGCATGAGGCGAGGTTGAGATCGAGGTTCATGCCGATGTTCCCGGCACAGATGTCCTCGATACCTGCCGCCGGTTCGCGGTCACCCCCTGCTATGTTGACCAGGATGTCCAGCCTGCCGTGCTCCTGCATGACCGTTGCGAACAGGGAGACGATCTCCTCTTCCCGGGTAAGGTCCGCACCGATGCAGGACGCCCTCCCTCCAAGGGCCGTGATCTCGTCCCGAACCGCAGTGCCTCCCTGCAGGTCGATGTCGCTCAGCACGACATCTGCTCCTTCAGCTGCGAAGCATCGAGCCGTCTCGCTGCCGATGCCCCCTGCGGCGCCCGTGATCAGCGCCGTTCTTCCGTCAAGCCTCATGCCGCATCCCCCTTTTTGATTTTCAGATTATTCCGGGCGTTTCAACGCCTGACGATGCCTCCTCTGAACCAGAAGGATCAGGGCTGACAGCTCATCTTGGCATTCTGCTTCTCGTCCGATGAACCGGCGAACAGCTTGAAGCCCATGAGGCTGGTCATCGACTGCACCGAGGAGTTGAATTTTCCGATGAACATGTCGAGATCGGTCACCTGGAACTGTTTTTCCTCCGCAGTCCTTTCCATGAATGCGAGAAACTGCTGATGCCGCATCTCCCCTATCCGGGAGGACCAGGAGACATTGGATATCCGGAAGGCGCAGAGCGGGTCGTCGATCATGAAGAGATCGCCGAGCTTGAGGAGCTGGATCCAGAACTCGAGATCGATCGTGTAGGGAATGGCCGCGCTGTACCCCCTGGTTTTTCTGAGGAGCAGCGACGGATAGAGGCCGCAGACGGGCTCGCCGATGATGTTGGTGCCCATCCGGATCATCTTCCTGACGATATCGGCCGGCTCCTTTCTTCCCCCGTCGACAAAATTGACCTTCTTGATGAGCGTCTTCCCTTCCGGATCGATGATGGTGCGCTGGCAGCAGACGAGGCTTACGCCGATGTTGCCTGAATCCCCGAATGCCGCAATCTGCCTTTCAAGGCATTCCGGGTAGAGGATATCATCGCCGCAGACAAGCTTGACGTACTCCCCCCTGATCCTGCTGACCGCCCTGTTCCAGTTTCCCTCAGGACCGAGGTTCCTATCGTTCCTGAAGATGCGGATCCGCGAATCGTCGAACGAACCGGCGATATCTCGCGAATCGTCCGTTGAATGGTCGTCGTAGATCAGCAGCTCGAAATTCGTATAGGTCTGGGACAGGACAGACTCGATCGTCTGCCGGATGAACCGGCCGTTGTTGTACATGGGAATGGCGACTGTCACCAGAGGATCTCTTGAAAATCCCATAACTGTTCACTCCGTCTTCATCATTGACCAACCGTGTTTCATGATCCTCCTTGCATCCGTCAGCTGCCTGTTTTGCGGGAATGCCCCGTGTCCCGTCCGAGGTTCATCCTGAGATACAGAACCGCCGCAGCATAGACCAGTCCGCCAAGCCCCATGAAGAAAAGGTTCTTCAGAAACAGGGAGAAGAGAATCACCGAAGCCGCAACCAGCATCACGGTCAGCTGGACGAAGGCCCCGTTCATGGTTCTCTCTTCGAGCAGCCGGTCCATCGCCTCTCCCGAGCCGAGCGCTTCAAGGGAACCCCGTTTCATGATGGCCGGAATGACGATATAGATCATGCCGGTGAAGGAGAGGATGATCCACCCGAGCAGCGCGGCATGCGTGTGGGAGTGGTAGATCCACATCTTGTCGGCGCGGATGGGCGGAAAGGAACCGAAAGCGACACCCTTCATGAAATAGATGTTGAATATGCCGTAGGCACTGGTCGCAAGGAGCAGGGCGAGCCCTGCCAGGAGAAACGCGATGGCCGGATGGGCAAACTGCTGGCAGAAGAAACGGTTCAGGTAGAAGGCGAAACTCACCAGGAGGGCGATGACCCCGAAAAGCAGCAGATGGCTCATGAGCATCATGCCGAGGTAGCTGCCGGCAAGAATCACCGTCAGAAACACCAGGACACCGCCCACGAATACGTAGAACCAGAGGCTGAACAGCTTCCTGACCAGCTCCCTTTTCGGGGAGCGCCTCCATGCGTAGGTGTAGAGGAATCCCATGACGCTGATGCTGAGCGGGAACGACGAGCCGAGAAAGTATGAGGACTGGGTCACGAAAAAAGGAATCAGGCCGAAACCGGGAAAGACCTCCTTCAGGCCGAGGGTGAAGAGCCCGAGGTTTGCGACAAACAGGAAAACCACGTCGAAAATGTAGTAGCGTACGGAAACCTCCCTCCAGATGCTTCCGACGGAAAGGGTGCCGAAGATCTCCCTGAGGGGCGAGAGAACGGTTACCATGAGCAGCAGGCCGGCCGCTGCCTTCAGGATCGACCAGCCGGTGCAGACGGCAAGCGTGACCAGCACGAGGGAGAGCATCACCGCATAGATGTACCTCATCTGTCTTGCCGGATCGATTTTCAGCTCGGGATAGATCGCGGAGGTGAGGTAACGGTTCAGGATGAGGATGGCCAGATTGCCGAACCCCGTGAAGAAGACGTAGGGATGCAGCCTCAGGAGAATGGAACTCACGGAGAGCGCTCCGGCTGAACCAAGCAGAACGGCCGTCACGATCACAAGAACCGTGACGGTGAGGAAAACCCGGGCGATATCCCTCAGGGAAAGGTCAAAACGCTTCTCGTCCATACCATCTTCACATCTTTTCTTCTTGCTTCAGTTCGATCAGGGCGACCAGTGAAAGGGCGATAAGGGCGACATTCAGGGTGAGCGGGTTGAAAGGCAAGGTGAACATGCCGGGCTCGACCAGGGCCACATACGCCAGCAGTACCAACAATAGTAAGATATTCAGATGAAACACCCAACGCTTCTGCAGCACGAGAAGCAGCACGCCGAACAGGAGCTCGCCGTAGCCCATCCATTCGACGAGGGTGCAGGCGAGCTGGAAGACAGGGACCACGGGTTCGAGCAGCCGGATCTCGCCCGGACTCCTGCAGACGATTTTGGGCACGAGTCCCTGATAGATCCATGAAAAGGCAAGTGCGACACGGCTGACAAGGAGGATGGGCGAATGGCCGGAAAAAAGTCTCATGAATCTCAGGGGTTCCTGTTCGTTATGAGGAAAGATAACAGATACCGGCGAAATACACCTGCTTTCCGGGAGATTTCCTGCGTCTGTCTGCCGGTCAGCCCCTCTTGCGGAAACGCGGCAGGAAACCTTTCCCTTTCAGCTTTCCTGCCCGCTCCTGCAGACTGTCGAACCAGACATAGACCACGGGAATGACCAGAAGGGTAAGGAACATCGAGCTCGAGAGTCCGCCGATGAGGGCGACGGCAAGGCCGGACTTCCATTCCGATCCGGAACTTCCCGAAAGGGCGATCGGCATGAGGCCGAAAATAAGGGTCAGGGTTGTCATGAGGATCGGCCGCAACCGCTCCTTGCCCGCCTCGGTGATCGCGGCAACGAGTCCCGCTCCCTCCGACCGGAACTTGTTGATGAAATCCACCAGGAGGATGGCGTTCTTTCCCACGAGGCCCACCAGCATGATGATGCCGAGGATCGTGAAGATGCTCAGCGACTTTCCGGTGAGGGCAAGCGAGTAGAGGGCGCCGATGATGGCAAGAGGTATGGAAAACATGACCACCATGGGCCAGACATAGGAATCGTAGAGGGCCACCATGATCAGGTAGACGAAGATGATCGCCACGAGAAAGGCGTACAGAAGGGTCGAGAAGGATTCGCTCTGGTGCTTCAGGTCGGACTCGTAGGCGTAGGAAACCGTGCTCGGCATGATCCCCTTCCGTTTCATGTTCGCCATGACCCGCTCGATATCCCGGCCCACGCTGCCGACCGGCCGCTCGATCACCTGCGCCTTGACCCAGACCGCGTTGTTCCTGTCCTTCCTCTGCAGCTGGGTGTAGCCCCTGGTCTGCTCCAGGGAGGCGAACTGTCCGAGCCTGACCAGGCCGTTTCCGGAGGAACTGACCGTGACGGACCCGATCGTACCGGTGCTCCTTCGGAAGTACTCGTCGAGGATGACCCGGATGTCGAACTCGTTGTCACCGTCCCTGAACTTGCTGACCTCGTCGCCGGCATAGGCGACCCGCATGGCTGAACCCACATCGGCCATGGTGAGTCCGAACGACGACATCTGTTCGCGGTCAACTGCGATCCTCATTTCCGGATTGCCGATCTGCGAGGTCAGCCGGACGTCAGCCGTGCCGGGTATGACTTTCAGGCTGTCCTTCAGGGCTTCGGCAACTTGTGTCACCTGGCTTCTGAGGGGACCGCTGACGATGACCATCACGGGCGTATCGTTGGCCGTACCGAAAATGCCGATGGGATTGATGCTGGTCTTCAGACCGGGAGTGCCCCGGAGATCCCTGCGAATGGATTGCATGATCTGGTCGGTCGAACGGGAGCGCTCCTCCTTCGGAACGAGACGGACGTTGAGTTCGCCGACGTTGTCCGCCGCCTGCTCGAAGAACCCTTCGCTGGAAACACCGACATTGACCAGCATCTTAGAGACCTCGGGATAGGCCCGGAGCTTCCTTTCCACCTCGCGCACGAGGCGGTTTGTCTCGTCGAGTTCGGTGCCCGGTTCGAGCTCGAGCATGACCGAAAACTCCCCCCTGTCGGAAACCCCGATGAACTCCCCGCCGATCAGCCCCATGACGACCAGGCTGAACGACGAGATGAGAAGCAGCGTGACCGTCGCGATCACCTTGCGCGGATTCCTGAGGCTCCAGTCGAGCAGCTTCAGGTACCACTCCCTCGCCTCCTGGTAGCGTTTCTCGAACGCAACGGCGAAACGTCCCAGGACGCTGCTGCCGGAAAGCTGCTCCACCTTCGAGAATCGGGAGGCAAGCAGCGGGGTCACTGTGAAGGAGACGAACAGGCTCACCATGGTCGAGATCACCATGACGACGGAAAACTCCCGCAGGATGTTCCCGACGATTCCTGAAACCAGGGAGAGGGGAAGAAACACCACGACATCGACCAGAGTGATTGAGAGCGCGGTGAACCCGATCTCGTTCCTTCCTGCGAGCGCCGCATGGCGGGGCTCCTCGCCCCGTTCGAGATGGCGGTAGATGTTCTCGAGCACCACGATGGAATCGTCAACCAGGACGCCCACCACCAGGGAGAGGGAGAGGAGGGTCATGAGGTTGAGCGAGAAGTCGAACACATACATGCCGATGAAGGTTGTCACGAGCGAGGTGGGAATCGAAACCATCACGATCATCGAATTGCGGAAACTGTGCAGGAAAAGCAGCATGACCAGCGCAACAAGGAGGATGGCGAGAAAAAGGTCCTGCTGGACCGCGTTGACCGCTTCGAGCGTGAACGTGGAGGCATCCTGGGCGATGTCGAACTGCAGCCCCCTGTCCCGGTAAAGCTGCTGCAGGCGAACGAGTTCCGCCCTGGTCAGCCGGCTGACATCGACCGTGTTGGCGTCGCTCTGCTTCATGATGACGATGCCTACGGCATTTCGGCCGTTGATCCTCGACATGGTCCTGATCTCCTTGAATCCGTCCTCGACCTCGGCAACATCCCTGAGGTAGACTGCGCCTTCCGTACCCGAAGCCCGGAGCACCAGTCCCCTGAGCTCATCGATGCTCGTGAACTTGCCGGCAAGCCGGACCACGAACTGCCGGTCAAGGTCGTCGACCTTGCCGGTCGGAAAATCGAGATTGGCGTTCCTGATCTCCCTGACCACGTCAGTCACGCTCATCCGGTAGCTTTCCAGGCGGTCGAGATTGAGATTGACCCTGATTTCGCGTTCCCGGCCGCCCTGGATATAGACCTGTCCGACGCCATCGATGCTTGAAAGCACCGGCTTCACGTTGTCCTTCAGCAGCTGGTAGAACTCCGTGTCCGAAAGGTTCGATACCGCTCCGATACGCAGCACGGGAACCTCGTCGAGCGCGAAGCGTGTAACGACCGGAGCCTTTGCTTCGTCGGGAAGCAGGTCCCGGATTTCGTTGATTTTCCTCTGCGCATCCTGCAGGGAAAGATCGATATCCGCGGAGTTCGAGAACTCGATGCTCACCACCGACAACCCTTCCGTGGAGGTGGAGTTGATGGTCGAGATCTTTTCAATGGCCGAAACGGCCTCCTCGACGGGCTTGGTGACCGATGTCTCCACCTCGTTGGGGGAAGCGCCCGGATACCGGGTCGAGATGGTGACGACCGGGGGGGTCATCTTCGGCAGCAGTTCGTACTGCAGCTGTCTGTAGCTGAAAAAACCGAGGATGGCAAGGACGGAAAAGAGCACAACGACAAGCGTCGGGCGCCTGATGGAGAGTTCGGTCAGCGTCATCTTCCTGCCGGGTTTGCGGATTTCATGACACTGACCGGTGTGCCTTCGCCAAGCTCGTTCTGGCCGCTCGTCACCACGCTGTCCCCGGGTGCAAGACCTTCAAGCACCTCGAGGGTGTTCTGCAGCTCCTGGCCGACCACGATCGTCCGAAGCGTCGCCTTGCCGTTCCTGACCAGGAACACCTTCGGTTCGCGGATGCTTCCAACCAGCGCCTGACGGGGCAGGATAAGCGCTTCTCTGAGCGTCCTGTCAACGAAGGCGATCCTCGTGAACATGCCTGCCCTGAAAGGCGTTTCCGCCGGATTGTCCATCACCACCTCCACCTCGTAGGTATGGTCGCGTGCCGCCTTGCCGCTGATGGTCGAGACGGCCCCCTGGAACGTCCGGCCCGGATAGACATCGGTGGTCACCCGGACCTCCTCCCCCTCGGCAAGCCTCACGACCAGCTTCTCGGGAACGGCAACCTTGATCCTGACCTTCGACACATCGACAACGTTTGCGACCTTCATGCCGGGCTGCACCATTTCACCGACATCGACCAGTCTCGACGTCACCGTGCCTGCGATGGGCGACTTGATGCCCGTATCCTGATACCGGCGGCGGGCGGCGATCATCTCGGCCTCTGCATCCTCGAACCGCAGTTTGGCCCCTTCGAAGCTCGACAGGGCCACAGCCCCCTCCCGGTGCAGGTTCCCGTAGCGCCGGAGGTCGAGCTTCGCCTGCTCGTGTGCAGCCCTTGCCTTTCTCCATGCCGATGCCTGCAGTTCGTCGTCCACCTTCAGCAGAACCGCACCCGCGTTTTTTTTCTGGCCTACTTCTGCCGTTACCTTCCTGACAAGGCCGGCAACTTCCGAATAGACTTCGACATCCCTGAAGGCCTCACTGACCCCGACCACCGCAAAGCTGTCGCGTATGGAAGCCTTGTCGACGAGGGAGATGCTGACCGGGACCCTGACCTGAAACTCCGCTTTTTCAGGCTTGCTGCGGCCCTTCTGCTGCTGAAAGAACCAGAAGGCTGCTGCAATGACGATCATGAGCGGTACGATCAGCCGGATGCTTTTCCTGTTCACGACCTCACTCCTCCTTTGCTTGCATTTCCTCACGCACGATGAAACCCGCCTTCAGACCTCTGAGCATGATGCCGATCAGCTCTCCGGTAAAGCTCGTCTCGTCGATATCCCTGAGTATGGGCATTTTACGGCGGCTTTTTTCGACAAGGATGATGCCTCCGAGCAGCATGGCCCATGAACTCTGCACCGCCATGGAAACATCGGTGCACTCCGGAAAGATCCCCTGCCGGATGCCTTCCTTCAGGAGCTCCTCGATCTTCCTGTTCGCTTCCTGCTGAAGAGCCTGTATCTGAAGCAGCTTTTCAGCCGGTATCCTCGAACTCAGCATGTCGTAATCGATCATCATGAGGATCTTGAAGTATTCCCGGTTGTGCCGCGAGAACCGGCAATAGGTGTCGGCAATGTCCCTGAGCTGTCTTTCGACATCGCCCGCCGCTGCTGCAGAAGCCTGGTCGATCGCCTTGTTCAGCAGCCGCATTCCCTCCTCGACAAGGGAGACGTAAAGTTCCTCCTTGCTTGCAAAGTAGAGGTAGAGCGTCCCCTTGGCGAGCCGGCATTCCCGGGCAATACCTTCCATCGTGGCCCCCCTGAGACCGTAATGGAAAAAACATTTCCTCGCACACCTGATGATGAGGTTCCTGCGCTGCCTTTTTTCCTCTTCTCTCCTGCTTCTCATGCAGTCCCCTGACAATGACCGACGGTCATTTATTGACCATGAGTCAGTATAGAGAAAAAAGAGGAAAAAAAATGGGCGGGCACGAAAAAAGCGGGAACCGGCCCGCTTTTTTTCGTACCGGGAACATGCCGGTCAGCAGAAATTGCTTGCTATCGAACAGGAGATGTCGGCTGACGCCTTGACATGTTCGACGATGGAAAGAATTCCCGTCGAATTGACGATGTTCGGGTCGCTCACCTCGGTCTTGAGCTTCCGGACTGCAGCCTCATAAAGGGATTCGATCTCCTTCATCATGTCGAGCGTCTCCCGTGCATGCTTTGAATTCCCGCTGACGAATGCCTCGACAGCCTTCTTGATCATTTCCGCGGTAATGTCGCCCATCGGCTTCAGGCCGTATTCGTCCTTGTGCAACTCCTGGACGTTGGCCAGCTGGACGTAGTCGGTCTTGACGGCGATGTTCAGGGCATACTGGGCGATCTTCTCAAGCTCCTTCAGAATCATCCTGGCGTTGACAACTGTTGTATGATCGGCCTCCGCAAGCTGCTGGAAATTGGCATAGGCGAGGGTGAGGTATTCCACCTCGAACTTGCCTTTCCGGATGTATTCCTCGTCGAAAGTGAAGGCCGAGGCGGCAAGTTCACGGTTTTTCTTTGTGGAGGCCCTGACGCTGAGCATCAGATTGTTCTCCACGTTCGATGACAGCTTGGTGAGCTTCTGTTTCAGGGTTTCCAGCTGCTCGTGCACGGGGCCGGCGGGCTTCGTGGCAAGGCCGAATTTCATTGGATCGATCTGGATGGTAAACGCCTTGGGTATATCCGTCATTTTCGGCGCATCGCCGAAAAGCTTGCCTAACAGTTTAGCCATAGTGTTGATGCGAGTTGCTGGAGTTGATGAAAATACCTTGTGCGCCCCGAAGAGCGGGAAAGTGATGTTAATTTAGTTTTTCGGGCGGGTTATATCAAAAAAAAAGCTCGGCGCAGCCGAGCCTTGTGCAGTCAGTCTTTGAGCGACTGGATCAGTTTTTCGAACGATCCCTCCGAATGCCTCACGATCTCTCCCGTTACCAGGTAGATCACCTCGAGGGCGATCCTGGTCGCATGATCGGCCATCCGTTCGATATAGCGGGAAATGCTCAGCACGGCAAGCAGCTGGTCGGTATTCGAAGAGACCTGTTTCATCTCCTCGGCAACCTTCTTGAAGACCAGCCGGTGCATGGCGTCGACATCCTCGTCCATCTCGCGCACCCTGTCGGCAAGATGCCTGTCACGCAGCACGAAGGCCTCGATCGATTTCCTGACCATCTCCCCCGCATGCCGGCCCATCTTTTCGAAATCGAACTTGTCCATGATTCCGGAGTCCAGCTCCGGCATCCGTTCGATGATATGCACGGCAAGATCGCCGATGCGCTCGAGATCGTCGTTGATCTTGATGATGGTCACCATGGTCCTCAGATCCCTCGCGACCGGCTGCTGGAGTGCAAGAAAGGCAAGACAGCGCTCCTCGAGCTTCACCTCGGCCACGTCGATCTCGTCGTCGACCAGCCTGATCTGCCTGGCGCTTTGTTCGTCCTGACGCCTGACGGCATCCAGCGCCGCATGGAAATTCTGCAGCACCTTGTCCGAAAGCTGGACAAGAACTTCGGACAACTCCCTGATATGCTCGTGAACCGGTCTTTCCGACATGGCAGTGAAATGGTTTCGTTAGCTGAATCTTCCGGTAATATAGTCTTCGGTCATCTGATCCCCGGGGTTGGTGAACAGCTGTGCGGTCGGAGCATGTTCGACAAGGACCCCTTCGTAAAAAAACATGGTGTAATCCGATACTCTCGACGCCTGCTGCATGTTGTGCGTCACGATCATGATCGTGTAGCTTCCGCGCAGCTCCTGGATGAGGTCTTCGATCTTGGCCGTGGCTTTCGGATCGAGAGCCGATGTCGGCTCGTCGAGCAGGAGGATTTCAGGCTCGACGGCCAGCGTGCGTGCCACGCACAGCCGCTGCTGCTGCCCTCCGCTCAGTCCAAGGGCGTTCCTTTCGAGACGGTCGCACACTTCGTCCCACAGGGCAGCCTTGCGCAGGCTCTTTTCAACAATGGCCTCAAGCGTCTTCCGGTCCTTGACGCCATGCAGGCGCGGTCCGTAGGCGATGTTGTCGAAGATCGATTTCGGGAACGGGTTCGGCTTCTGGAACACCATACCGACCTTCTTGCGCAGCAGCACCTCGTCCGTGAACTTCCCGTAGATATCCTCGCCGTCGAAGAGCAGGGCTCCGGTGGTGTGGCAGCTTGGTATGAGATCGTTCATCCTGTTGATCGCCCTCAGGAAGGTGCTCTTGCCGCACCCGCTCGGACCGATGATGGCCGTCACGTATTTCGACAGGATATCGGCGTTGACTTTCTTGACTGCTTCGAACTCCCCGTAGTAGATGGAAAAATTCTTCGCGACCACATGTGGCACGCCGCCTCCGGAAATCTTTTTTCTTTCAGGCGGGAGGTAGATATCCCGAACGGAAGCAGAGCCCGAAACTGTTTGCGTTACCTCTTTTGCATCAGCCGTCATGAGCATGGCCCTCAGCCTTTTAATTTTTTGGATATGCGAGCTCTCAGGATAATGGCGGAAAGGTTCAGCAGAAGCACAATGCTGACCAGGGCAAGCACCATGCCGTACTGGACATGCCTGATTTCCGATGCAGCCTCGTGTTCGCTGGCAAGGTTGTAGATGTTCCACGACAGAGCCGGAGTAGGGGAGGAAAACACGTCTGCAAGACCGATGGCCGACCCGACGCTGACCGCGGCGGTGAAGATGATCGGGGCTGTCTCCCCTGCCGCCCTTCCGAGACTGATCACCCCGCCCGTCAGGATTCCGGGCAGGGCGGCCGGCAGAATCACCGTCACGATCGTGTTCCATTTGGTGGAGCCGAGGCTGAGCGACGCTTCCCGGTATGTTCTCGGAACGGCAAGAATCGCTTCTTCGGCTGCCCGGATGATGGTCGGCAGAATCATGATGGCAAGCGTCAGCGAGCCGGCAAGAACGCTTTTCGACTCGGAAACCTTGAGCGTATTGATGAAGAAGGCCAGACCGAACAGACCGAACACGATGCTCGGCACACCGGCAAGCGTGCTGTTGGCGCTTCGCAGTATGCTGGTGAGGAAACCTTCTTTCGCATATTCGGTAAAGTAGACCGCAGCGATCACTCCGAGCGGAAAGGCGAACAGCATTGCCCCGACTGCCAGAAAGAACGTCCCCTGGATTTCAGGCCAGATACCTCCGAAGATATGGGCGTCAACCGAACGGTCGGTGATGAAGCCCCAGTAGAAGGTGAACTCCGGCAGCAGCATCCTGTCGAGATGCTCCTCGACGTAGGGGAAGAGCCTGACCAGCGATGTTCCTTCGAAACCGGCTGCACGGGTCACGAAATACTCCTTGGCCATTGCGTTGGGATTCGAATAATCCCACCTGGTCTCATACAGGAAGTCATGCAGCTTTTCTTCCGCCTTGTCCCATCGGGCCTGGCCGTACTGGAACCGTGTCAGGGCGGGCGGCTCGTCTCCGGGCAACGGCCCGAGCAGCGGACGCAGAGACCTCCTGACCTGATCGTAGCGTTCACGATACTCCAGCTGCTTGTCCGGATCCATACGGCCGAGCTCGGCCTCGAACCCGGCAAGCATCTGAAAAGCCTTCCGGCGGTATGAGTCTGCGCGGATGATCTCTTCGTTGAGTTTCGCCTTGTCTCCACGACCGAATTCATTGAACAGCATTTTCCTGTGTTCGATGGTGCCCTTGAAAAACGCTGCCCCGACTCCCTTGCCGACAATTGGCACGAGCACGATCAGCAGCGTCATGCCCATGATGACGATGGATCCGATTCCCAGTGCGGTGAAAGAACGGTCAAGGATTTTACGTGTTCCAAGATTCATAACATCATGTTTTGTTGACGGACAACTCCTGGCGTCTTAGCGGTCGTCTCACTCTCCCGAAAGTATCTTCCGCTGACGGACGACGATGCGCTCGCTCACAAGGTTGCTGACGAAGCTGACGACCAGAAGCAGGAGGCCCATGGCGAACAGCACATGGAAACGGGCCGAGCCGGTCACCTGGTCCGCCTCGCCCATGTCACCCGCAATGGTGGCAGTCAGGGTGCGGACAGACTCGAGGTAGTTGAACCAGGGCTCGGGAATGTGCGACGAGTTGCCCGACGCCATCCAGACCACCATGGTTTCACCAAGTGCCCGCATGATGCCGAGAATGACGGCGGCAAGAATGCCGCTGCTTGCGGCAGGAAGAACCGTCTTGACGATGGTTTCCGCCCTCGTCGCACCAAGGGCGTAACTCCCTTCCCGAAGTTCGCGCCCGACGGCCTGGAGCGCATCTTCGGAAACGCTCACGATGGTGGGCAGCGCCATGAAACTCAGGATAATCGAGACGTTCAGCGCATTGGTGCCGGTCAGAATCTGCAGACCCTGCAAAAGACGACCGATCACGAAAAGCGCAATGAGAGCGATCAGGCTGAAAACGATGAGCAGTACCCTGTGCAGCACTCTGCGTCTCGTTCTGTCTTCCACCGAGGCCGTGAGGAGCTCCGACAGCACGATCGCCGCAAGCAGCAGGAACGGGGAGACGACGATCCACCAGGTCCACATGAGGATCGGCCCTCCCTGATTCTGCAAGAGCGGTGCGAAAATGACAAGGGCAAAGAAGCCGAAGGCAACCGAAGGAATGGCTGCAAGCATCTCAATGACCGGTTTCACATACTGCCGGACGGAAAAAGGAAGCACGTCGGACAGGCAGATAGCCGCGGAAACGCCCATGGGAACGGCGATCAGGGCGGAACCCGCAGTAACCATAAGGCTGCCGTACATGATGGCAAGGGCGCCGAACTGACCGGGATCATCCGCCGGATACCATTCGCTGCTGGTGAAGAACTCCCTGAATCCGCGAAGCTCGAAAAACGGGATGGCATCCCTGGCCACGAAATAAAAGATGAAAAGCACGATAATCGCCACGCAGGAAGCAAGGAGAAGCAGGAGAAACTCGCCTGCCGTTCTGACGGTTTTCTGTACTTTGCGCTTATGAGCACTGACGACAAATGCAGAGGATCGTTCCTGTTTCAACGAAGCATCCTTGCCCATAGTCTGTCTGTTTGTTTAACGGCAGTCATCTGTCTATCCATTCTGAAAGCGCCATCAATCTATACGCTTTCGCGGAAGAAAACAATGCGCGGATTGTTACAAGAATGGAAAATTTCATGCAGGCAGAAACCCCTTGTATTCCCTGGGCGTCAGTTGCTGCTGATGAAGCCGAGCTCGACGATCATCCGCCTCCCGTCGGCAGTTTTCGGCAGATCGATGAACTGCCTGGCGCTCCCCGTCGGTGGTCCGTTTGTAACAAAATACAATGGTCGGGAAAGGATATAGCTTCTGTTCTTCACCGTGGATGCGTTCGGCAGAACGCCGTTGACCGCTACCGGTTTGACCGAGGAATCGACAAACCCGAAACCAAGGAATCCGATGGCGCCCCGCGTGAGCCCGACCCTGCTTTTGACCGCACCGTTGCTTGCCTGGGTTTCGGCATTCCGCGTCACCTGCACATTTTTGCCCATCACGAGCTCCTTGAACGACTCCTGGGTTCCGCTGTTCGACTCCCGCTGGATCACCACGATCTTCGCATTCGGTCCGCCCACCTGGTTCCAGTTCGTCACCCGACCACGGAAAATGTCTGCAATCTGGGCTCTGGAGAGCGTTCTGACCGGATTTGAAGGATGAACGACGATGGCAAGACCGTCGAGCGCCGCAACATGTGCAACAGGCCTGACTCCTTTCTGCTTTGCTGCTGCAAGCTCCTGCGGTTTCAGGGCACGCGACATGCTGGCAATGTCACAGGTACTGTTGATAAGGCTCTTCGCACCGTTGCCGCTTCCCGATTCGCTGACCGTAACCTGCACATGGTACTTTCTGGTGAAATACGCGGCAAACGATTTTGCGATGGGGCCGACGGTCGTCGAGCCGTCGATGATGATGGTATTTTTCGCCACAGCCATGACTGGAAAAAACAAGGCAAAAAACACGATTGACAGCAGAACCCGTCTCGATCTCTCCATGATGGTACCCTTCCCGTTGATGGTGCTTTTCGTGAATAAAGGTAACGATTGTCTCGGGAATTTGAAAAAAAGGAAGGCCGGAACGAAAAAAGCCGCCATGCAGGCACAACAGACACTGCATGGCGGCTCCCTGCGTATGGAGAGCGCACGGATCAGTAGTAGTTGACGAAACCGATTTCGCTGATGATGCGCTTGCCTTCCGGGGTTTTCGGCAGATCGATGAGCTGCTTGACGACTCCTGACGGCTGGCCGTTGGTGTACATGAACAGCGGCCGGGTGACAGGATAGGTGCCGTTCTTGACGGTTCTCGCGTCCGGTTCGACACCGTTGACCAGAAGCGCCTTGACCGAGGAATCGACAAATCCCAGCCCGATGAAGCCGATGGCAGCAGGGGTGGATGCGACACGGCTCTTGATGGCACCGTTGCTCGACTGGGTTTCGGTACGCTTGGAGATGGGATTGTCCTTGCCCATCACGAGCTCCTTGAACGAATCCTGGGTTCCGCTGTTCGATTCCCGCTGGATCATGACGATCGAGGTGTTCGGGCCGCCGACCTGGCTCCAGTTGGTGTACTTGCCCATGTAGATGCCGCGGATCTGGTCTTTCGACAGGGCATTGACACGGTTCGACGGATGAACCACGATTGCAAGACCGTCGAGGGCGACGATATGCTCGACAGGATTGACGCCCTTGCTTCTTGCAGCCGCAAGCTCCTTGTCTTTCATGGAGCGTGACATGTTGGCGATGTCGCAGGTCCTGTTGATCAGGCTCTTTGCGCCGTTGCCGCTTCCCGATTCGCTGACCGTCACCTCCACGCCTGCCGTCCTGGTGAAATGTGCGGCAAACGCTTTTGCGACGGGTCCGACCGTCGTCGAACCGTCCATGACGATCTTGTTCCCCGCAGCGTCGGCAGAAGAGGCCGCGGCGATACTGAACAGGGCGATACTGAACAGTATTATCTTGATATGTTTCATTGTTTTTTCTTTTGAATTGATAAAACAGGAGTTGCAACGGCTGCACGTGCATTGTCATTCAGAAAAAAGGCCGCCCCTCCTCACTGGAACGGCCCTGCATCTTCACCTCAAGCAAACCACACGTAAAGAAAGAACAGCACAACATCGTTTCAGGAATCTCTCAGAACTTCACGACGACATCCGCCTGGAAAAGGTGGTTGGTCGTCGTATCGTCATCGATCTTGTTGAAATTGAAATACGTGGCCCCGACCGTCATGTTCTGGACGAGATGGTAGACCGCGCCGATCTTGAACCCTTCCAGATCGGTATAGGCGCCGGCATTTCGGTCCGAATCGGTCAGAACGGTTACCGCGTCCCGTTCGATGCTGACGTAGTTCGCGTCGAGCGACCACTGTCCCGGACTCTTCGCATCGCCGATCTGGAGCCCGACGAGATAGGCGTCCCTCTTCGCCTCATCGATATTCACCTGGTCGTCATGGCTCGCCGTATTGCATGCATACTGGCCGTAAACCTTCCAGGGAAGCGTTTCGGTAACCTGACCTCCAATGCTTCCGAACACCTCGACGATGTTGAAATCCTTGCCGACATAGTTGAAGGCCGGCTTGTAGGTTCCGCCGGGATTGGTGTAATCGAAGTGCACGTAGTCGTAATACGAGGCCCCGAGCCTGTAGGAGAGGTCGCTGAATTCACCGGTATAGGCTGCCTGACCCGCCACGAGATAGGCATCCGGCACATCGTGACCGGTCGAGGTGGTCGCATACTCCTGCAGGATATAGTATCCGGCGACAGCATTCAGGCCATCTTTTTCCCTCCCGTCGGCGTCCTTGCCGAACTGAAGGGTCGCACCTTCGAACGTCAGGTCGGTGTCCCAGACGAGATCCCTGGTCATGATCAGGGTTTTTGCGACGTCACGCTTGCCGAGGAGAAGGTTGACACTGCCGTCAAGAAACATCGGATGGTAATCGATGAACGCTTCGTTGAGGTTGATCTGGTCCGGGATGAACAGATCGTCGAACGTCTCGTTGCGGGATGTGGTTTCGTTGCCTCCGGTCGAAATCTGCACACCGCCGGAAAGCTCCTCGTTGATCCACGGGTAGACGCCGAGACGCACCCGCATACGGTGGCGGTCACGGCTGTGCTCGTCATCGTTGGCTTTCGTATCCTTCAGCTGGGATTCGTACCGGTATCTCACGTCCCCTTTCCAGTTCCAGTCGACAGCCTCAGCCGTGTTGAAACCAAGGGCGGCGGCGAGTCCGACGAGTAAGAGTGTTTTTTTCATAGATCAGGTTGTTTTGTGTTGTGTTGTCGACGTTTTTTTCGACGTACCAATTTAGGCAAGGAAGTGTTGAGGAACGGTTACGACTCTGAAAAGAGATTGTAAAATGAAGCATTGCACACCTACAACTTGATATCGGTCACGATCACTGCCCCGTGATAACGCTTGTCGGGAAAAACGATTCGGCCTTTGGAGTTGATCAGGATATGGGGAAACCGTGACTTCCTGAGCAACTGCAGCAGCCTGACAAGATCCTTTTTTCCGGCAGGTTTGATGATGACGTCAGCCTTTCCATCTACTTTCTTGACATTGTGGCAGCTCAGTTCCTCCTGGAGAAAGAATTCTCCGTGTATCTCGGCTCTCAATTCATCGAGTTGTATCATGGCCTGCCTCCATTTTTCTGTTGATCGTCCATCCCTCCTTCTCCAGAATGGCGCTTCTGTCACATGAACACCTGATGGTCTGTCCATTGATGCCTCGACATGCTCTTTCCCTTTCTACCGGATAAGAAACGGGGCCGGCACCATCAGCATCCTGAGCAGAAAGGCTTTCCGGGCCGTCATGAACGGCAGGAGCCTGAAAAGCAGCTCATGCCATCGTATGATGCTCGGATCGGGCAGGGGAAGAACACCATTGATATCCTTTATGTAAAGGAAAGCAACAATTATTGGCCTTTCGTTGAGAATCGGCAACGATTCCGCAAAATGTCCCATGCCGTGCCGGAATTCAGCACACCCGCATGCGGCAGACGACTCTCTGTTTTCCTATTGCTGTTTTTTTCCTACCATTGGTATTCGACAAAGAAACCATAAGGGGAAACAATGAAGGAACCATGGTCAGATACGGCGCTCTTTGACAGCAAGGCAGGTGACTGGGATCGGAACCCGGCAAGAGTCGCCCTGGCGAATGCCGTGACAGAATCCATCAGGACGGACGTGCCGCTCGACACTTCGATGAACGTTCTGGAATTCGGCTGCGGAACCGGCCTGATCACCCTGGCGCTTGCCCGGTTCTGCGGAACGATCTCGGCAGTCGATACCTCTCCGGGAATGCTCGCCATCCTGGAGGCAAAAGCTTCCTTGGCAGGAACGACCAACATCCGCGTCTTCCGCAAGGACCTCTCCCTGCCTGGGGAGGCCGGAACGCTGCCGGGCGATTACGACCTGGTGTTCGGCAGCATGACGCTTCATCACATCGAGGATACGACCGCATTTCTGAAAACCCTCCACACCCTTCTTTCACCGGATGGCATGCTTGCCGTCGCCGATCTCGAAGCCGAAGACGGCTTCTTTCATGACGATGCCTCCGAAAAAGTTCATCATGGCTTTTCCGGGAACGGGTTGAGGGAAAAACTTGAACAGGCAGGCTTTGCCGTCGTCTCCCGAAGAACGGTCCATGTCGTCGAAAAAATCAACCGCGCCGGAAGGAAGGCATCCTACCCTGTCTTCCTCCTCACTGCCGTCAAATCCAAACCGTGATCCTCATGGAAAACCGCAAGCCGTTTGCTGCCGTCATTTTCGATCTCGACGGCACCCTCCTCGACACCCTTGAAGACATTGCGTTCACCCTCAACACCATCCTCGAAGCACACGGGTTTCCAGCGCATTCGCTCGATGCCTGCCGGTTTCTGGTCGGCCACGGCATGCAGGAACTCGTCAGACGCGCGCTTCCCGAAGGGGTTCATGACGATGCCATCGTCGCGGAACTGCTTGTTGAAATGCAGGATCTGTATGCGAAAAGCTGGAATATCCATACAAAACCCTATGAGGGAATAGACAGGCTTCTCGACGCGCTGACTGAAAAAGGGATCAAGAAAGCGATTCTGTCCAACAAGCCCGACCGCTTCACGAAACTCTGTGCGGAATCCCTCCTGTCACGCTGGCAATTCGATGCTGTGCTCGGCCATCATGACGGCATAGCCCACAAACCCGATCCTGAAGGCGCACTTCTCGTGGCACAAATGCTTTCGGAACGCCCTTCGTCGATCCTGTACGCGGGAGACAGCGGTATCGACATGCAGACCGCCAGGGCTGCAGGAATGTATCCGGTGGGCGTGTTATGGGGATTCAGGCCTGAAGGGGAGTTGAGGGCCAGCGGAGCTGCATGCCTTGCAGAAACCCCTGATGACATGATCGGCATGCTCGACAGGGCCTGAAGCTGAGGTGCGGCAACACGGAACGGTCATCGGATGCGCAGCTATGCCAGAAGATGCAGTCTCGAAAAGACGTAATCGAGATGATCCTCGTTCAGCACGATACGATAGCAGCCTGTACGCCCGAGCTGCATGGGACTGTTGTCCCGGTCGCTGATGAACTTCCGGCTCTGTTTTCCGTTGAACCAGTAGACGAGCCGGATTCTGTCCCCGTCTATCTCGAGCGCGGTAATACCCCGCTTGCCGATCGCACATCCCGAGTTGAAAACGCTTGGAATGGTAATGCTGTTGTAGAGGCCACTCCTGAGTCCGATTTTTTTCCCCTCCTTGTAGCATGACTCAAGTTCGGTCTTCAGGTAGGTGATCTCATCCTCAATGGAGGCTTTTTCCCTGCCTTCCGATGAAGGGTAGGCTCGGCAGAGATCTTCGATACGGTAGTTGAGGTGATCGACCTTGGAGAGGGACTCGAACAGCGGGCGGTGGGTGTGGCCGATGATGGAAACGACTTTCGCCTGGTTTGAAAAATCGTAGATGGATTTTTCAATAGCGAATCTTCGCCGGCTGTTGTAGGCTATGGAGAAATTCCGGATACCGACCGGCTTTGCGATGTACCGCAGAAAAAAAACCACTGCGCGGCTGACCACCGGATAGGTCTCCCAGAGAAGAATGGATGCCTGGTGCCCGTGGAAAAGCAGCAGCGACTCCTCGCCGTACTCGAACCTGATCGACTCGAGAAGATAATCGCAGAGCTTGTAGTTTTTTTCCTCGAAAAGGGCGGCATCGTGGTTGCCGTATGTTTTCCAGAAAAAACCGTTGGCTTCAAACTTCAGGAAGGTATCGTAGAGATCGCTCCACTGCCCGATAATGCTTTCAAGGTGGAACTTGAACAACTCCTCGATATCGCCGTTCAGCACAAGGCTGTACCGCTCAGGGAAGTAATACCGGTTCAGCATCGTACTGACCAGATCGGCGTTACGGCGAAACTCATCCCGTCTGCCGCCGTTTCCCATGTGCAGATCGCTGAGAATAAGCACGCGCGATGAATCACCGAGCCTGATCGGCTTGGCGGTTGTCAGCAGCCGTTCAAGATGGGGATGTTTTTTCTTATGCAGCTGCATGCAGTACTTCTTGTTTCGTCCATACCGGCAAGTCCGTCCGGCCAGGCCGCAGGAGACCCGACGTTAAGAAACAACGATTCATCCTCATTTGTTCTCTTCCGGGCTCGCCCCGCTTCCATCCCCTTCACTGTTTGCAGAAGTCGCGGAAATGATGCTCATCCGCGGCAAACTCAAGGATCGCACTCATCCGCAAGTCCGATATACATATTTTTTTTCAAGGCGGCAAACCGCAAAATCAACCTGCATCCAGGAAACATACCTCCCGGAAAAGGTCCACCCGCCTGCTCCGTCTCGAGCGGCGCATTGAAAAGAACCGAAAAAAAGCTTTCTTTCAGAGAAAAACAACCGGCAGGCAAGCCATAAACAAGGACTATTGATCTCTCCCGAACGATTCCGGAAAATACAGCAGATGCTCCTGCAGAGGCAGCCGGACCTGACACTTGTCATGGACAACGTGAACAAACCTCACAATCTTGCTGCGATCATCCGGAGCTGCGACGCCGTGGGAATCCATGAAGTTCATGCCATCTCCAGTCGTACCGCCATACGGACGAAGCAGCATGCCGCCGCCGGGGCAAGCAAGTGGGTCAGGGTCAGGCTTGAGGAATCGATCACCCCTGTCTTTGAGGATCTCGGAAAAAAAGGCTACCGGATTCTTGTAGCCGCATGCGGGCCTGATGCGGTTGATTTCAGAACCCTCGACTATACCGTTCCCACCGCGATTGTTGTCGGCGCTGAACTGACCGGCCCCTCGGAGGAGACGATGGGCAGAGCGGACCACTTCATCGGCATTCCCATGGAAGGCATGGTCGAATCGCTGAACGTTTCCGTCGCAGCCGCAGTCATCCTTTTTGAAGCACAGCGGCAACGGCTGCTTGCCGGCATGTACGGCAGGAACCGTTTTCCGCAGGATACGTTCGAACGGCTGCTTTTTGAATCCGCCTACCCCCGTCTGAGCCGGCATCTGAAGGAACAGGAAATGCCCTATCCAGCTCTTGACGCCGATGGCGCAATCCTTTCCGTCCTTTTCCCTGCCGACTGAACCCTGACGGTTTTGTTTTTTCGGTTCGCCGTCTGCATTTTCTTTTTGAGAAAGGCTGAAAACAATTCATGCGTGTCATCGTGTTGAACGGGATTCTTTTTCGGCTTGCCATCGGGCTTTCCCTTGTCCTGTACCACCTACCGGGGGTGCAGGTCGCAGATGCCGTTCCGGCCATTGCGGAAAAGAACGTATCGATCCTGCTTCAGCCACCTCCGCTGATCACCCTGACGCCTTCCGGCGTCATCACCCCGCTGGCCGGGCATGAACTGTCCGGTATCGTCAAAAGCAGAAAACACCCCGACATCTACTGGCTTGTGAACGATTCCGGCAATCCGCCGAATCTTATTCCGGTCAACGCGAAAGGAGCCGTGCTTTCAGGAAGCCCTGCGGGAATCCCGATCGACAAAGCGCTGAACATCGACTGGGAGGATCTGGCAATCGATTCGTCTGGGCTCATCTATATCTGCGACACCGGCAACAACTGGAGCATACGGTCCGATCTGGCCGTTTATCTCGTCCGGGAGAGCGAAGGGCCGGAACTGCTGCTGCCCGGCATTGAAAAAATCCGCATCAGGTACCCCGAACAGAAAATGCTCCTCCCGCTGCAGCTCAGTTACGACTGCGAGGCCGTGTTTGTCTTCAGGGACAGACTCTACCTGCTTACCAAGAGGCTGAGCGACGGTTCGACCTCACTGTACAGGATGGACGCCCGGAATCCTGCAAAAATCAATGACCTCACAATTCTCGACACCTTCCCGCTGAACGGATACGTGACTGCGGCAGACATGAGCCCCGACCAGGAAAAACTTGCCGTCCTGACCTATGAAGCCCTCTGGATATTTTCCGGATTCAAGGCAGACAATTTTTTCAGGGGAAAAGCAACAAAAATCCTGCTGAACAGGGGCGGACAGATCGAGGCGATGTGTTTTTCCGACAACAGCACCGTCATGATCGTCAACGAGAACGAAAACCAGATTTTCACCATTCCTCTCGCACCCTACGGCTTCTGACTCTTCCGGTCATCCCGGGCCCGGCGACTCTTCTGCGCACGCATCTCCCCTATGACATCCCGCTGCAAGGACGATATCGTCCCCCGTCTTGAAAAGTCTCTTCGCTGTCAGGAAATCCGGGCACGGAGCTCCCGGAGCACATGATCAAGAACCCCGATATCGGTGATGAGCGCATCAAGAAGCTCGATGATCTCACGACGGCTTTCCGGATCGACGACCGATGAAGCAGGCAACTCGTTGTCGATCTGTCGGGAAACCTTGTCGATGTCTTCAACAGACGCTGCAAGTTTGATAAAAAGATCCTTGTACATCATAACAGGTATTTCAGTGGAAGTGGCACACACAGGCAGAGCCAACAATATCTGTACCAACGCATACGGCATGGAGCAGCAACAGGCCGCACTGCGAAGAAGGAAAAACCGGCAAGCCGCAAGAGGCAGACCGATACGGGTTTTCCCGTGATCTTCCGATCCGATTGCCTGATTGAATGGTTCGCCGGACTGAAACGGTGATCGATGGTTTATTCCAGAACACCTGTAGCAACATGTCGCATTTGTTTCAGATATCTGCATGTCGTATATTTCCGGGAACCCCAACTTGCCCCCCATGTCAAAGGAAATACAGAAGAAGACCGTCCTCGTTGCGGACGACAGTTCAATCATGCGGACTCTGATCGTGCATGTTCTCAAAAGGCTCGGTTATCAGACCCTTACAGCCGAAAACGGAGAGCAGTGCATCCAGGTGATCGAAAACAACCAGGTCGATGTTCTGCTGCTCGATCTGAACATGCCGGTCAAGAACGGCCTCGAAGCGCTCTCCTGGATTCAGGAGAATGAACTGGCCATTCCGGTCATCATGATCACCGCATCCGAAGACATCAACCAGGCGGTGCAGTGCATCAAGCTCGGCGCTTATGAATACCTGACAAAACCGGTAGACAACGACAGGCTTGAGATCACGCTCAGGAATGCGATTACGGAATACCATCTGAAGCTGAAAGTGCTCCTTCTCGAAAAGGAGCTGAAGCAGAAAGACATCTTCCAGAACATCTACGGCAAGAGCACCGCGATCAAGAAATGCATCGAGGAAGCCATGCAGGTCATGGAAACCGATGTCAACGTGCTGATCAACGGTGAGAGCGGCACAGGAAAGGAGCTCTTCGCCCAGGCCATTCACAACGGCAGCAGGAGGAAGAAAGGTCCTTTCGTCACCATCAACTGTGCGGCGATTTCAAACGAACTGGCTGACAGTCTGCTGTTCGGCCACGTCAAGGGTTCATTTACCGGTGCCAACAGTGATCACACCGGATTTTTTGAACAGGCTGACGGAGGCACCATTTTCCTGGATGAGATCGGCGACATGAATATCGACATCCAGGCGAAGGTTCTTCGGGCACTCCAGGAGAAAAAGATCAGGAGGGTGGGTGAAAAAAAGGAGCGTCCCGTCAATTTCAGGCTGATTTCGGCAACCCACAGGGACTTTTCCGTTGCCATACGGGACAACACGTTCCGTGCAGACCTCTACTACCGTCTCGAGGAATACCCGCTCTCTATACCTCCTCTCAGAGAACGCCGGGAAGATATTCCTCTTCTTGCCAAACATTTTCTCGACGATTTCTGCAAGGCAAACAACATCGAACCCCTCGAATTCAGCGACTCCGCCCTTTCAGGCATGATGGCCTATCACTGGCCGGGCAACATCAGGGAATTGCAGAACGTCGTGCGGAGGGCAGCAATCAGCAGATCCGGAAACACGCTCATCGAACTTCCAGCCAGGCTCCTGTCGGTCGACAGCCAGAGTGAAAACCTCTCCGCAGCCGTCGAGACTCCCGCTGTCACCCGGGCAGCCCGACCTCAGCAGCATCTCCCGGTCGAGGGCCTGAACGAGTCCGCACGCCTGAAGGACATGGAGCTCCAGGCAATCGTCAAGGCTTTTACAGCCTGCGGCGGCAATCAGTCTCAAGCCGCCAGGATGCTGGGAATAAGCCGTTCGACACTCATCAGGAAACAGAAAAAATACGGACTTGAAAAAAATGTATCGTTTCTTCCGTTGCCGGCTCAGACGTCCCATCCATAACCACCAGTTCCTGCAGCGGGACTGGATCTTTCAGGCCGCATGATCAGAGGCATGATACGGGAAAGGCAAGCTGCCAGTCACTTCATCAGGAAGGATCTTCAATGAAAAGGAAGGGTGCAAGCATCATTTTCTTGAACAGCCGCAAACAGGTGCTGCTTCTGCTTCGTGACGACAAACCGGATATACCCTCTCCCGGAATATGGGACCTGCCCGGAGGTCATATCGATTCCGGAGAAACGCCGAAAGAGTGTATCGTCAGGGAGATGCTTGAAGAAATCGAAATGGACGTTGCTGACTGCCGCCCCCTGAGCGTCTATCCATTCCCGGACCGGACGGAGTATGTCTTTTTCCTTGAAACCGACGTGGAACCGGAACAGATCACACTCCATGAGGGGCAGATGCTCCGCTGGTTCGCGGAATCCGAACTTCCCGGCCTGCCCCTTGCTTACGGGTTCGACCGTGTGCTTGCCGATTTTTTCATCGATTGCATCTGCTGATAAAGAAACGGAATGCCCACTGACGGCCGGGCAGGGCTCTCGGCACCTTCCCTTTCACCGCCATGCAGCCGGCGCTACCGGATCGATTCAAGGAACCGTTCCGCATCGACAGCAGCCATGCATCCTGTTCCGACAGCGGTTACCGCCTGCCGGTAGGTGTAGTCCTGTACATCGCCGCAGGCGAATACTCCCAGAACGCTGGTCTCCGTGGATCTGTCCCTGGTGACAATGTAACCGTAATCGTCGATATCGAGCTGTCCCTGAAACAGCTTTGCGTTCGGTGCATGGCCGATAGCCATGAAGACCCCGTCGCAGGGATGGTCCTGCACTTCACCGGTCTTCACATTTTTCAGCCGGATGCCGGTGACCTTCTGACCGTCGCCGAGAATTTCCTCCACAATCCGGTTCAGCATGGTGCTGATTTTCGGATTCTTCCATGCACGGAGACTCATGATTTTCGATGCCCTGAACTCTTCCCGGCGGTGCACCAGCACCACCTCCGAAGCGAACTTGGTGAGGTAGAGAGCCTCTTCCATGGCGGTATCTCCGCCGCCGACCACGAACACCCTGCTGTCCCTGAAGAAAAAACCGTCGCATGTGGCGCAGGCGGAGACCCCTCTTCCACGGTAGAGCGTTTCCGATTCAAGACCGAGCCATTTTGCATTTGCGCCGGTGGCAATGACGAGGGAGCGGGTCAGGAGTTCGCTGCCATCCTCGAGGGTGAGGCTGAACGGACTCCTTGACAGATCCGCCTCAGTCACGCACCCGAATGCGAATTCAACGTCGAACCTTGCGGCCTGCTCCCTCATCCTCCCCATCAGCTCTGGACCGCGAATGCCTTCGGGAAAGCCCGGAAAATTCTCGATCTCGGTTGTGATCATCAACTGGCCTCCCGGCTGGTACCCTTCGATCACCAGGGGCTTGAGATTTGCACGTCCCGTATAAATTGCCGCCGTATAACCTGCCGGACCTGTACCCATGATAATGACATCCCTGATCGTCTTTTCCATAGTGCTCCTTGTCGATGATTATCGTTGCCGTAGAATACCATCCCGGCAGGAAAACCCGCCGGTAATGTCCAGTTTCATGTTCAGCAGACCTCAGGCGATGTGCTCGTCGATTTTCTTGGCAATCATGTTCTTGGGCATGGCACCGACTATCTGGTCGACAACCTGTCCGTTCTTGAAGAGAAGGAGGGTGGGAATGCTTCTGATACCATACTGAGCGGCAGTATTGGGATTTTCATCGACATTCAGTTTTGCGACGACTGCTTTTCCTTCATAGTCGCCTGCAAGCTCATCGATAACAGGACCGAGCATCATGCAGGGCCCGCACCATGCAGCCCAGAAATCAACCAATGCCACCTTGTCGGAATCAAGAATCGCCGACTTGAAATTCTGATCGTTCGCTGTAAAGTATTTTCCGCTCATTGTGAGGATATTTGAAATGAATGAGAAAATGACGACAAAAAAAACAGACCACAAATATTCAAGGTAAGAAAAAAATCGCATCACACTACAGTTATCCTGCAATTTTCACGTTGTCCTGTCCGAGAATCTCTTCAAGTTTCTCAAGGGTCTCATCATCGGGTTCGATCGGCGTATTTCTCGCAAAAATGCTGAGTGTTTCAATACAGGAAGCGGTTTCCAGCTTGACCTCGAAATCAACCGGAGTGCCCCCCTTGTGTTCTTCAAAAACCTTCCGGACACGTTGCAGCTTGCCGGGCTGGTCCGGATCGTCCGCATCGATTTTCAGGATGACCTTCCTGATCAGTCCCGCCCTGACCTTCTTCAGAGGAACCGCTTCACGGACAAGCAGCTTGAGACTCCCGTCCTTCACTTCAGCCTCAACCACAAGCATGAGCACCTCTTCGGGCCTGATAAGGTGCCTGTACTGTTCATACACGCTTGCGAAAACCGTAAAATCCGCCTTCCCGGTGAAATCCTCCACCACCCCGAAAAGCATCTGCTTGCCTTTCCTGTCCTGATACTGCTTGACGGAAACAACCACCCCGATCACCTTGTACAGCCTCGACTGCACAACCTCCTTCCTGTCGAGAGGCAGCGTGACGAAAGCCTCCCAGTCCCGTCTGATCGGGTCAAGAGGGTGATGGCTGAGATAAAAACCGACAAGCCGTTTCTCGTGCTGGAGCTTTTCATTTTCAGGCATCGGCTCGGCACCGTCAAGTTCAGGATAGTGCTCGCCGGCATGCGCATCGCCCTTCTCGTCCGTGAAGAAACCGCACTGGCCAAGCGTCACGGCGCGGTTATGCATCTGCCCGAACCTGATTGCCTTATCGATGTTGACGAGGAGCTTCGCCCGGTTTCTGTCCATTTCGTCAAGCGCTCCGGCAAGAATGAGCGATTCGAGGGCCTTTCTGTTCATGAGCCTCAGATCGACCGATGCCGCGAGATCGAAAAGGCTGGAAAAATCCTTCTTCCTTCGAAGCCTCGACGTGACAACTGCCCTGGCGGCACCTCCGACCTGCTTGATCGCGCTCAACCCGACCCTGATGAACATCCGCCCTTTGCGCTCTTCCACGGAAAACAGGGCGTCGCTTTTGTTGATGGAGGGAGGAAGGGTGAAAATCCCGAACCCTTTCGCCTCGTCGGTCAGGTGTTTCATGCGGTCTGTGTCACCGATCTCGCTGTTGAGGATCGCGCACATGAACTCGATCGTGTAATGGGCTTTCAGGTAGCCGGTCCAGTATGCCAGAACACCGTAGGCTGCTGAATGGCTCTTGTTGAAACCGTAGCCGGCGAATTCGGCCATGAGATCGAAAATCCTGGTAGCAAGCGTCTGATGCACCCCCTGCCTGACCGCGCCTTCGACAAACTCGTCCTTGAACTTCTGCATGAGCTTCGGATCCTTTTTGCCCATCGCCTTGCGAAGGTTGTCCGCCTTGGCAAGCGAGAACCCCCCCATGACCTGCGAGATCTGCATCACCTGTTCCTGGTAGACAATCACTCCGTAGGTTTCTTTCAGGATCTCTTCCAGCATGGGATGCATGTAGTCGATCTCTTCGCGGCCGTGTTTGCGGTCAACGAACAGATCGACGGCATTCCGGTGCTCGTCGATCTCGGCATTGAGCGCCCCCGGGCGGTACAGTGCGCTCATGGCGATGATATCGCCGATCTGCGTAGGCTGGAGCCTCGTCATGTAGTTCTGCATGCCGGGCGACTCGAACTGGAAGATACCGGCCATTTTTCCTTCCTGGAAAATCCTGAAGGTCTGCCTGTCGTTCATCGGCACCTTTTCAAGATCGATATCGACGGCGTGCCGTTTCCGTATCAGACGGAGTGTTTCGTCGATAACGGCAAGGGTTTCAAGACCGAGATAGTCGATCTTGAGCAGGCCGGCCTGCTCGATGCAGTTCTTGTCGAACTGGGTGACGACCTGTTTCTCCCCGTTGCCGTCGGAAGACCTGGAGGCAGCCCTGTCCAGGTCAGTATCGTCAAATTCGTCGGCATACTTCCGCACTTCCGTCTCAATCTTGTTGGAAACGTAGAGCGGCACCTGTTCTTCAAGAAGCCCGCTGGTTATCACGACCGCCCCGGCATGCATGGAAACATTTCTTGCCCTCCCTTCCAGGGCAAGGGCGTACTGCATGAGCTGCTGGTACTGGGCACTGCTCTCGACAACACGTTTCAGCTCCTTGACCTCCCTCAGGGCGGCCTCAAGCGTAACACCGGGTCTCGAGGGAACAAGCTTGGCGATCTGGTCGACAGCCTTAAGCGGAACATCGAGAACCCTGCCTGCGTCCCGTATTGCCGCCTTGGCACCGAGCGTACCGATCGCGATAACCTTCGCGACGCTTTCCGGCCCGTATTTTTCAACCGTGTACTCAAGAACCTTCTGCTTGCCGACAGGAGTGAAATCGATATCGATGTCCGGCATCGAGAGACGCTCAGGGTTCAGGAAACGCTCGAAAAGCAGCCGGTACCTGAGCGGATCGATTCTCGTGATCCCGGTCAGATAGGCGATGATGCTGCCTGCTGCCGACCCTCTTCCCGGACCGACCGAATACCCCATCCTTCGGGAAGCTGCAATGAGATCGCTGACGATGAGAAAGTAGGAGCTGAACCCCATGGCTTCAATCACGCCGAGTTCCAGATCGATGCGCGCCTTCACCTCCGCAGGATCAAGTCCCATGGCTTCAGGATCTGCATACTTCTCCCTTGCTCCCTCCGAAGTAAGGTGCCGGAGGTACTGGACACCGTCGGTGAACGGTTCCGGCAGCGGGAATACCGGCAGCATGGGCTCCTTGTTCCTGAACGTGTAGGAACAGGCATCTGCAATCCTGACGGTGTTGCCGAGTTCACCGTGCGCATTGCTGAAAAGAGATGCCATCTCCCCTGCTGTCTTGAAATAGTTCTCGCTGCCGGGCAGGGCCTGCAAATTCTGGCTTGACAGTTTTTCCTTCGTCCTGTTGGCGATCATCGCCCTGTAGGATCCGGCATCCTTTTTTTCGAGGTAATGGACATTGTTTGTCGCAACCAGTCCGATGCCGCAGGCCTGTGCAAGCCGGACTGTCGCATCGTTCAGTCTGTCGTCTAAAGCCCAACCGTGACGCTGCTGTTCGAGATAGAAACGGTTCCCGAAAAGGGAAAGGTAGTAATCAGCCAGGCGCCTTGCCTCGTCTTCATCATCGGCAAGCAGGGCCCGGCCGATCCTTCCGGCATGGTAGGCTGAAAGACAGAAAAGACCTTCATGATGCGCTTCGAGCAGTTGTTTGTCGACATGGGGAAAGCCGTTGAAAAAGCTATCCCTGGCTGAGCGCGAAAGCATGACGCAAAGGTTGCGGTAGCCCGTTTCGTCCTGCACAAGCAGAACGAGTGTCGGCGGAACCGGCGATCTGCCCTGATGACGGGCATCTGACTCCTGCAGGAAAATTTCAGAACCGATAATGAGTTTCAGGCCTGCCTTTTCTGCCTTGCCGAAGAGTTCCGGCATGTTGAACATCGCTGCGTAGTCGGTGACGGCCACCGTCCCCATACCTGCCCTGGCGCATGCGGCAAACAGTTCATCGGGAAAGATGGGGCTGCTCTGCATCGAGTAATGCGTATGCGTATGAAGATGAACGAATTCCATGAGGGGTCGTTATTCACTATTCTCGATAGTCGGAGCGTTTTCGCATGAGAACAATCCAAAATCTGTACGGAAATGTTCCATCCGGATCGGCCCTGAGGGAAAGGATTTCAAAAAACGGCTCGACGGCCTCGACAATTTCGGTTGCGCTCCGCGGCGGAGGCCCGGATATCCTCGGAGGTGTATCCGCACTGGCAACGAAGCTCAGCCAGAAGGCTCCGGGTTTCAGTGCCCCGAAAAGTTTCCGGGTAAATTCCGAACGGCGTGTCGCGCTGTCGAAGACATGAAAACAGCCCGAATCGAAAGCAGCATCGAAAGCTTCCTTGTCGAAAGCGGCAGCGAGAAAATCGCCGGTGATGAACCTGCAGGGGAGACCTGCCTTCAGAGCCTTTACGGAAGCCATCTCGATCGCCATCGGTGCAATATCGATACCCGTCACACGGAATCCCCTCCCCGCAAGCCAGAGGGCTGTCGTCCCCGTTCCGCATCCCGCATCGAGAATCGATGACCGGAGGGGCAGCAACTGCACAAACTCCTGCACATGAGGATTGACGACATCGCGGTCCCAGGGGGTGTCATGGTCGAGATACCGTTTCTGCCAAGGATTCTCTGCCGGATCGTTCACAGGTAGCATCTTGAATGGTCATGCCGGTGATTCACGAAGAGCGGGGCTTCCCTCCACTGAGGGAATCGCCGGAACAGAACTTGCCGAGGTAGAAGTATAACAATTTTCACTGTTTCGCAAACCCTGCCATCAGGCGGCGATTTCACTGTCGTCTTCATCTCCTTCGCCTTCAGGGGATGAGCGGGTGCAGGAAAGATCTCCCGATACCAGCCTGTAATAGAGCCTTTCATAGCTGTCCACCATATGGCTTCGGGTAAACCGTTTTTCGAACGCCCTCCTGCATGCCGCCCGTGAAATGCTCCCCGCCTCATGGATAGCCCTGATGAAATCCTGCCTGGTATCGCAGATAAAACCAGTTTTGCCGTGACTGATCACTTCGGGTGAAGAACCGCAGCGGCGGACAATAACCGGCGTGCCGCAGGCCAGAGCCTCGATCATCACAAGACCGAAGGGTTCCGGCCAGTCTATGGTGTTCAGCAATGCCCGGGCGTTTTTCAGGAGCCCGGTCTTCCGGCTTTCATCTACTTCACCGAGATACTCGATCAGTGGATTGTTCAGGAGAGGCTGCACCTTGTGCGTGAAATATTCCCTGTCCGAGGGGTCGATCTTCGCAGCGATTTTCAGCCTTACATTGCATGCCCTTGCAAGCATGATGGCCTGATCAGGTCTTTTTTCCTCTGAAAAACGGCCGAGATAGAGGAAATAGTCTTCCGGATCCGGATTGTATTCAAAATTCTCGGCCGGGTATCCGTGGTAAACGGTTTTCAGCCAGTTGATATCCGGTACGGGCCTCCGCTGCGCATCGCTGATCGACACATAGGGCATCTTTCCGTAACGCCGGAGAATGCGGGCATAATCCGGAATATCGAGCCTGCCGTGCATGGTCAGTACCGTCGGTGTTCTTGTTTTAGCGGCAAACGGCAGCGTGAGGTATTCAAGATGCGAATGGATGATGTCGAAATTGCCGGCCATTTCTTCGTATACACGGCCGAGCATGATCATGGTCATGATCACCGGAGAATGAGTCTTCCTGCCAAGCCTCAGGCTGCTGCTCACAGGGGGTATCAGCCTGGCGCAGGTCGTCGAATCACCGGATGCGAAAAGGGTGACGTCATGTCCTTTGGCGACAAGTCCCTCTGTCAGATGGTACACAACCCGCTCGGTACCGCCGTACTTCCTGGGCGGGACACTCTCGATCAGCGGGGCGATCTGTGCAATTCTCAGCTTTTTCATAGCAAAGCCTCCCTGTTTCATCATGATGCGCTGTAGGGTAAGACACGCTTTTCATTGGTTTTTATCTTGTAGGTTTTTTTGTACAGATTGCACGGAAGAACAAGTTTTTCGTCGGCACTTATCCGGATCGCCACCTTGTTGTGCGTGATGTCGAGATGGATGTCCCTTTCCCTCCATTTGACAGTGAAGGAAAGCCTGTCCCATTTTTTCGGCAGCCACGGGCGCAGAACGATACGATCCGACTTGATGGTCAGCCCGCCGAAACCGTGGATGGCGGTCTGCCAGGTTCCCCCGACGGCGGCGGCATGAATACCGAGATCGGTGTTCTTGTGCAGGTTTTCAAGATCGAAAAGCGCTGTCTTCATGAAATACCGGTAGGCACGCACCCTGTTCGACACGGCAAGACCCATCATGGCGTGGGTGCAATGGCTCAGCGAAGACTTGTGCGCTGTCCGCCTTTCGTAGAAATCGTAGTTCGCCTTCTTCGCCTCGTCGGAAAAGGCGTGGGGAAACAGAAGCATCATGATCAGAACGTCGGCCTGCTTGATCAGCCTGGTGCGGCTGATGGTTTTGTAGGTGACACCCTGCGGCAGAACAGGTCTGCCTTCCCTGTCGTGTCTTTCGATCACGTAATCCTTCAACCCGAAATAGCCGTCGAACTGTTCGACAACACCGGTGGAGGCATCGCAGGTGAATAGGAGTTCCCTACTGATGGAGAACCACTCCTCGACCTCTTCGGGAAGCAGGCCGATGGACGAGGAGAGCGCATCGAGAATGGCGGGATTCCTTCTCTGCATGTACTTGTGCAGCATGGCCGCGAGTTTCAGATGCCATCTGACAAGAAAATTGGTGTAGGCGTTGTTGTCGACATGCTCATGAAATTCGTCGGGTCCGATCACCCGGCGGATTTCATAACCGCGCACCGACCTCTCGACCCTGCTTGCCCAGAAGCGGGCTGTCAGGAACACCATTTCAAGGCCGTAGCACATCAGGAACTCTTCGTCTCCTGTTACCCGCAAATACCGTTCGACACCGTAAATCACGTCGGAAACGATATGGTCCTCCTCGGTGCCGGTATAGATGAGCCGGATGGTCTTCTCCAGTTTTGATGCGAACCGGGGAGTAACGTCCTCGCCTGTCGTTGCCGACTCCCAGGCGTACTTTGCACCCCTGTACCCCATCCTTTCAGCGTTCCTCATCGCTCCCGGAAGGGTCTGGTAACGGTACAGCAGCATGTTGCGCGCCATGCCGGGAAAATTGTAGATATAGAAAGGAAGTACGAAAATCTCTGTATCCCAGAAAACATGACCGAGATACCCCTCTGAACTGAGGAATTTGGCTCCCACCCCCGAGGGGCGGGAAGGACCGTTGATGAGAAGCTGGAAAATATTGTACCGCAGGGCTTTCTGCGCCTCTTCATCGCCGCCGATCCTGATATCCGCCTGCCTCCACCGGTTTTCCCAGAGCTGCAGATGGTCACGGATCTCTCGTTCAGCCCCGGAACGGACGAAGGCTTTCAACTGGCAGATCGTGTCCTTGAACATGGTATCAGCAGGCACTTCCCTGCTGCTGCAGACAACCGCCAGCTTTTCGAACTCGTAAACCTGCCCCCTGGATGCCTCGATTGTGATTTCGCTAGTGAATTTCTCGCCGTAGATCCTCGGCTCCCACTGATGCATATTGCCCGGCGGAAAAACAAGTTTCCACGAGGCTGCTTCGGCAATGCGTATCCCCCGCTCACGGGTTTTCATTTCAAGATACATGAAATTCCTGCCCCGCTCTATCCGCTCCAGGTGCAGATGCTTGTAGAGCTCGCGGGGAAAATAGCCCCTGTTGAAGACTTCACCGTTCAGGCCGCTGAGGACCCTTATGGTTCCTGAGAAGTTTTTCGGTACGATTCTCACGCTCATGAAACCCCAGTGGACGTTGTGGAGAAAGACAAGCCGGGTGGTGTCGATGGTGAGAATCTTTCCGTGGGGATTTCTGAAGGTGGTCCTCCGGTGCAGCACGCCCTTTCTCATGTCGAGTACCTGTTCATGAAAAAGCGCGCGGCAGGTCGAGAGACAGAACTTGTGACCCTCATGCCAGACCGAAACGTCGGTCCACATGGGGCACTTGACCAGTTCCTCGACGTCGGATTCCGATTTGTCGTAAATGCCCGCCAGGTACATGCCGCCGCAATGGCCCGGAGGAAGCTCCTCGAGACTGCCGCGGATGTTGAGATAGCCATTGCCGAGCGTCAGCAGTGTTTCATTGACCTGTATGGCTCTGGAGGAGTTCCTGAACCCCTTTTTTCGCAGAAGCCACTCTTCCGGCGAACGGACCAGCAACCTGTCGAGTTCACGCTCGACGGGAGAGGTTTTCGAAACAGAACCTGCAAGCATGACTGCTCCCCGGGCCGGGAGCCCGAAGCGTTCATTTCATGGTACGAAACCGGCTGAATACCTGCTTTACTGAAAAAACTGCGGTCGGGGATTTCCAAGAAACATGTTTTTAGTTATAATTGATAGTAACTGCTAATAGTTCTCAGGCACTGCCGTTCGCCCCTTTTCGCCATATCCGCAGCTCCGGCAAGGAGACACTTCCGTTCGCCGCGACATGGCTTGAGCTGTTTTTTCTTATTATCTTCTGAACGCTGAGCCATTTACCATAACATCTTAAGGCCCTTTACACCTTGGACCAGAACACCTACAAGCAATGCCCGGTCTGCAGTTTTCCGCTTGCCGAGCACAATGCGATATGCCCGAGATGCGGAAACGATATTCTTGAGGACATCACCTCGCTTGACGAGCAGAATCTCGAAATGCATTACCGGATCATCGAGGACAAGAAAGCCGAGTGGTATACCCGATGTCTTTCCGAAAACCTCAATACCCTGGAAACAGCTGTGACTGCAGGAATGCCGGAACACTTCCATTCGACAAGGGGCAATGCCGGAACCAGGCCCGAAGACGGAAAACAGGACATCCTTCATGCATCAAGGAGCCTTCTGGTCGGTGACCCCATGAAACGGCGTGAATGGTGGAAGGCGTTGAATCAGGAGTGGAAGGAGGTCGTCAGAACTGCTCTGAAGATCATCCGGGACCCTCTTGATCAGGAGCTTCTCGATTTCTTCAGCCTCACCACTCTCCGGTGTGACAACCGCAGGATTCAGTCGCTGCTTCCCGTCAGCGTGCTCGAGAACCTCCAGCAGTTGCGGTGCGACGAATCTCCCGTTGAGAATCTCGAGCCGCTTCGACATCTGAGGAACCTCCAGCGTCTGTATGCATTCGACTGCGATTTCACGACGATCGAACCGCTTCGTGAAATCGTCTCGCTGAAACTGCTCTGGATTTCAAGCACCGCAGTAAGCAGCCTTGACCCTGTTGCCGGTCTGGTCAATCTCGAGGAGCTCTACTGTTCCGAAACTCCGGTCAGCGACCTTTCCCCGCTGGCAAAACTTGGAAAGCTTGAAAAACTGAGCTGCTACAAGACCGAGATTTCTTCGCTCGACGCCCTGGGAGGACTGGACGGAATCATCGAACTCGGCATCAACAGCACCCGTGTCGGAAGCCTCGACCCCCTGGCGGCCATGATCAACCTCGAATATCTCCGTTGCAGCCGGACAGGCATCACGACCCTTGAACCCCTCAGAAGGCTCTCGAATCTCCGGGAGTTGAGCTTTGCGGATACAGCGGTGATGAATCTCGATCCCCTGGATGCTCTCGAGGACCTCGAGGAACTGATTTTCAACCATACGGGAGTGACCTCGATCGCACCGATCATGCACCTCGGGAATCTCGAAAAAATCGAGCTTTCCCCCGGAATGGTCCCTGAAGCTGAAATCGAGAGATTCATGCAGCTTCACCCCGGCTGCGAAGTCGTCCTCAAAGCATGAAACCCCTTACGCGAAGGGTGTCCGGCTGAAACTCACGCCTTATGCGCCATCCGTTTTCTCTGCCGGCTTGAGGAAGAGGCCGGGCCGGCTCAGCCTGACGACTTCCGGTCAGGCAGCCGTGCTGAAAAGATGTCCGGAACAGGCACGGCCACTCAGTGATCGGACGTCCCCATGGCTTCAAGCGCCATGAACGACGCCTCCTCGATTTTCTGGTGAAGGCTGTTGCCGTTGGCATCCATGGTGACGATTGCCGGGAACGCCTTGACCTGCAGATGCCACATGGCCTCCGGAATACCCATTTCTTCAAGGAAATCGACTCCGGTAACCCGTTCGATGCACTTTGCATAGTACTGGGCTGCGCCTCCGATGGCGTTCAGATAGACCGCTCCGTGCTCCTGCATTCCTTTCAGGGTCTTAGGACCCATCCCGCCCTTGCCGATAACCGCCCTGAGACCGAGCTTCCGGATGACCTCAGCCTGGTAGGGCTCCTCGCGTATCGAGGTTGTCGGTCCTGCCGCGGTGATCGTGTATTCGCCTGTCTGGTTTTTCAGTACGACCGGTCCGCAGTGGTAGATGATCCCGCCCCTGGTGTCGAGGCTGGCGGGGAGATCATGGTGCATCACATGGTGATGAAAAGCATCCCTGCCGGTGTGCACCTCTCCGTTGACGATAACGATGTCTCCCACCCTGAGGCTGCGCACTGCTTCCTCGCTGACAGGCGCCTGAAGAACCACTTCCCTGCCGGTCAGGGGAATGCCCGTCCCTCTGGCAAGGCGCTTGATTTCATCGGAATCGCGGTAAAGCCATCCGGTAATGGAGCCGGTCGCCGGGTCGATATGCACGCCGAGCCGCCGGAATGCCCAGCAGTTGTAGGCAACCGAAACGAAGAAACTTGCCGGCACGCGGTGGGACTTGCCGATCTTGCAGCCGAGCAGCGTCTTTTTTCCGCCGAAACCCAGGGGGCCGATCTGCAGTGCGTTGGACTTTTCAACTATTTCCTGTTCAAGACCGTCCAGCTCGGGATCCGCATTGCGGTCATCCACGTTCCTGAAAAGCTGCTTTTTCGCCAGTTCGAACCCGCTGGTGCGGTCTCCGCCGATGCCGACGCCTATGAATCCTGGACTGCAACCCTGTCCCTGCGCCTGATACACAGCATGCAGAATGCATTTCCTGACGCCGTCGATATCCCGGGCAGCGCGACCAAGGCCGGGAATCTCTGCAGGAAGCGAATACTGGACATTCTTGTTTTCGCAGCCGCCCCCCTTGAGAATCAGCTTCACCTCGATCCCGTTCCTTTCCCAGGGTTCAAAATGCATGACAGGAAAGTGTTCGCCGAGATTGTCACCTGAATTCCTGCCTGTCAGTACATCGACGGCGTTCGGGCGAAGCTTGCCGGATTTTGTGGCCTCGGACACGGCGGCTTCGATCTCCTTCCGGATGGCAAGCTGGTCGGCTCCTCTCGGGGTATGGATGAAAAAGGTCGGCATGCCGGTATCCTGGCAGACCGGCGAGGCCGTATCGACAGCCATATCGATGTTCACCGATATGGTGGACATGGCAAGCCCGGCCCTCGAATCCTGCGTTTCTGCCTCAAGGGCTTCCGAGATGGCTCGCCGCACGTCGCTTGGAAGGTTCGAGGACGTCTCGGTTATCAAGGCAATCATTGACTCCCTGAACTGTTTCATATGCTTGCTCTGGTAAAAAAGTGAAGGTGGATTCCTGAACCTGATTTCAACCCGGTAAGGCCTTGTCGACGACATCCTGCTTGACAAGCAGCACGGGAATCGCGGCAGAACGGAAAACCGCTTCGGCAACGCTGCCCATCATCAGCCTCATCAATCCGCTTCTTCCGTGCGAACCCATGACGATGAGGTCGGCGAACCAGTCGTGAGCCTGTTTGATGATCTCGGTCGTGGCTTCGCCCTTGACTACCACGACATCGGCATTGAGGCCTTTCTTTTTTTCCGCCATCAGCATGGAGGAAAAGCCGGCGGGAATGGCTTCATCCGCAGCAGCCGCAGGCACTGAAGCATCTCTGGCAGATTTTTTTTTCAGGACGATATTCACCGGCTCCTGAACATGAAGAAACCTCACATGGGCATTGACACGCCGTGCAAAAGCCAGGGCGTACCGGACCGCCTTGTCGGAAGCATCCGAGTAATCGGTGGGACACAGTATCTTTGCAATCTGGATCATGAAAATCACCTGTCGCTGATGCTGTTACGCCTGTTCAACAAGGGGGGTGGTCACAAGCCTTGAATATATGATTTATTCTGTATTAACCATGCGTGAAGAACCTCCCGCCGATTCATGATCCCGGAAAGAGAGGGGGCGGCAGACAGGTCTGCCGCCCCTGCATCCTGCATCAGGGAGGCCTGAAGCAGCACCCGGTCAGGCCTTCAGAAAGCGACCCTTACGCCGGCCATCGGCACCCAGTGCGAAAAACCCGCACCGTCGGCACTGATGTAGCGGACGGACACATCGACCAGGTCGAGCAGCGTCAGGCCTGCGCCTGCATTGTAGGCGAAAGAGGCTTCCTCGCTCTGCCCGTCGTATGCAAGTCCGAGACCCGCCGTGGCAAACACGTCCTCGACCAGAGCAAGGCGCGCATTGGCGAACCCGAACCACAGGTTTTTCGAATCCTTGGAGTAGAGGGGAGCGACATTCTGATTGCCTATCGAGTTAACGGCGGAATCGACGACATATTCAGGATTGCAGTAGAGGAGTTCCAGTTCAGCTGACCTGCCCGGCTCGACCTCCCATCCGAGGGCGCCGGAAATAACCACGGGATTATCCTTGACATCCAGACCGCCGATATCAGGCGTTTCATCGAACACGATCCCTGCGTCGAATCTGACATAACCAGGATTCGTTTCGGCATGGAGAGCAGGGGCAGAGAAGAGCATCGCTCCCGTCAGCATCATCAGCATGAGTTTTTTCATGGTAATTCTCGTTTTATGATTCAGGAATGTGAAAGAAGGAAAACCGGCAAAAAGCAGGGCTTTACCTCCCGACAGTGGAATATGATCATTTTCCGCCCTGCTGCTGAGCAGGAGCGGGCTGCATGCATGGCATCGAAAGACACGGCATCGGCATGTTCCTCATGCCGGCAATCTGCTGCTGCGCCTGCGACAGCCTGGTTTCCATCTGCTGCATCAGGGCTTTCTTCTCGGCAGGCTTCACGCCGGCAAGCAGCTTCTGCTGCATCTTCATCATATCGATCATGGACTGCAGCATGTCGTTCATCGGACACATCATGGTCATTGGAGCCCCTCCTGCAGCGGGCATACCCCCCTGCTGGTTGAGCATCGGGCAGTTGGGAGGCAGCTGGCCCGGCTGACCCGTCATCATACAGGGCATCAGGACCTTCTGCTGCAGATCCCCGGAGACCGGAGCCGGTGCGGCAAACGCGTTCGAATGAGCTGAAACGGTGAACATCAGGAAGCCTGTCAGAACAATCATAAATCTTTTCATGGCAACACCTTTAACGTTAATTGACGATACTGACTTCAAAGCTGAACAGTCGGGCGCACCCGCATCCAGGCATACGTAAGGTACGGAATTCGCCCTCATGGTAAAAACCCGAACATCCCAGCCCATTCCCTCATTTGCCCTTTTCTCACGACACGACTTCTTCCGGAACAGAAGATGAAACGTCAGCCGGCCGCATGCATCACCCGTACGACACGTTCTGACCAACTTGCACGTGAGCCATGTTCAGACGGTTTGCCGCAGCGGCACGCACACTGGCAGCGCTCGTAATCGCCGGAGCCGTTCTTTGTTTCCCGGTAGCGACATTGACCGCACCGTCGCCGGATGCGGACAGCCTGTCTGCTGAACAAGCGCGATTGCTGAACGGAGAGATCATCCTTGTGCTTTCAGGCCTCGGGGACGGCGTTACCGGCATATCGGCAAAAATCCATATCGCCACCCCGCCCCAGAAGGTCTGGAAGGTTCTGACGGAGTAGAACAACCACAAGAATTTCATTCCCGGGCTCATCGACAGCGGGCTGATTTCAGACAACGGCGACGAGCAGGTGATGTTCCAGACCGGAAAAACGACGATATTTATTTTCAGAAAAACTGCTTACATCAAACCGAGAGTCCGGGGTAGTATCTGAAACACCTGGATTTTGAGGAAATCGCCGGTGATTTCAAAAGGTACAGAGGAAGATGGACTCTTGAGGAGTATCTGAAAGGAAAAGCAACGCTGCTGACATACCGTTCTGAAGTTAAAACCGGATTTTTTTGCTCCTTCGTTTGTCGTAGGATACGTTCAGAGACATGATTTTCCCATGGTGCTGTCGGCCTTCAGGAAACAGGCTGAATCAACAGCCATGCCCGATTAACGGTGAAACCACAGGCAGCAGCCCTGATTCAGCCAGGCCGGATCTGAAAGCATGCGGGTTGCACAATACCGCCTTTCCCCTGAATCGTTTTTGCTCAAACTGGAACCCCTTTACCCGAACTGGCGAACCGAACATCCCTCCACAGAGCCCCCTACTCGTACACCGTCACCTCGCCTTTCCCATGACACATGGGACAGGTTCTTTTCCCGTCCTCGCAGCCGAAGAAGCACGGAGACCATATCGTTTCACCCGCCATGGTCTTGGCTTCCCCTCCGGAACCCCCGCACTCGGGACACACCACATGCCCGCCCCCGTTGCAGTTCGGGCAGGCGATCGCAATAGTACTCATGCTCAGTCCTTGCTCTGTTATGTTGGAAGAATACCGTATCCTGCCTTCGCGTGATCGCAGCGTACCCTTCGGGACACAGCCTTTGCGATGAAAACTTCAAGCAGGATGTACAAAATAGACGAGGGAAGAAATGCAGCGTCTGTAGTGCCACATAACCAGGAATACGGACCGGGTTTCGCAAGGGTAATTAGCGCCCGACCACTGCATTCAGGGCAAGATACAGGAATTTTCCGAAATGCAGAAAATCCCGAAAAAGAAAAAATCGACTCCTGGGAACGCCTGATCGCCGACCTGGAAATCCCCGGTATCCTCGCCGCATCCGCATGCGACAGCCCTGCCTCTCCGCAAAACCGTTTCAGCAGTCTCATGGCCTCGGCTTTTCTTGATGGCACCGGCACCATCTCCTTCAGTGCGCCTTCCGCTTCCCCGGGCACCTGGTCAACGAAACCGCTGCTGCCGGGTATCCGTTCATCGCGGGAGCTTGCGCAGCCTTGCTTCTCGTGGCATTGTCGGTTTTCTCCGGTTTTGTCAAACACAGATCGAGTTCCCTGTTCGAGCAATGTCCCCATTTTTCTTCTTGAATTTTTTATGGTCGCAATTACTGGCAAACTACTTTTAAAATATGTAACTTATCATAAATAATTCCACTCGCGATACGATGGTTCGGTTTATCGCAGTTCGGGTGGTGCACATCCCCCATAATGCTCGGAATGATAATATGCATCGGGTTTTGCTTGGTTTTGTCACAGCCAAATCACTCTGTGCGCCCTAAGCCCCGAACATATCCTCAATACCGGCACACTCCCCTCAAAAGGAGGCCAGCATGAGCAGGTTCAGGGTCATAGAATTCCAGCTGCTACAGGCATGCAACGCCAGTTGTGTGTATTGTGCGTATGATCAGAATCTTCCGGAGTTCAGCAACTGGCTTCCCCTTGAGATTGTCGAAAAAACCCTGGCGGAAGAAAAACCGGAATGGGTATGGTTTGAGGGTGGAGAGGTCACCATGTCCGACAGGTCGAAGAACTACCTGCTCCAGTCCATGGATATAGCCAACAAGTACGGCGTCAGAAATCGTATCAACACAAACTGCAGGAACATCGACCCGGAATGGGCCAAAAGACTGGCCGATGGTGGTCTGCAGTTTGCCTGTGTCTCCTTCGATACGCTTGTTCCTGAAAGGCTCGAATTCCTGCGCGGCTTTCCCGAAGGAACCGGAGCGGAAAACCTGGAACGGCTCAAGACAAACGCGCTCTCTCTGGCAGACCAGGGCATAACCGTCGATCTGGAGGCAACGGTGACCCGGCACAACCTCCACGAGCTCGAAACGTTATACGACTACGCGGAAAGCGTAGCCACTGACGGCCGCAGCATCATCATGGGAGCACAATGTCTCGTTGCCACCTACGACGAGGTGTTCGGGCTGTACCCGAACATGGAGGAGATGGTCGGCGTGTTCATGCGGCTGACCCGGAAGGCAAGAAACGGCAGCATCCCAGTGCGCATCTGCTGTTCGCCGATGGTTCGCTGCAAATATCCCGAACTCTATGAACCGCACCCGAATATTATCTGGGTAGAGTGCACCTGCGGCTTCGATTACGTCCATATCAACGCTACCGGTGACGTGCTTCTCTGCGGGTTCTGGGACCACAGCGAAACCATCGGCAACCTGAACAACGCTTCCCTGCGGGAAATCTGGGAAACAAGCCTGTTGCGCAGGGAGGCCATGACCGAATCCCCCTCGCAGTGTGTGGAGTGCCGGCACTGGGAAGGCCCCGGCCGTTGCCACAACACCTGCTTTTCAATTGCCCGCCGCAAAACCGGCTCGTTCGGATCATTCGCGTATGACCTTACGGCCAGGGCGATTGCAGATACCGCAAACGGGAGAAAGTTATGAACAACCCGAACCCCTGGGAATATACGGAACTGGAGTATCCGGGGCAGCTTGCGTATCTCACCGTTTCCTGTACGACCCGCTGCAACTTCAGCTGTGTGTACTGCTCGAAAAAAGACTACAGGGTAACCGACCTGGACTACGGGCTGCTCAGAAAAGCCCTGGCCGAATCTCTGCTTCTTGGCCTGCGAAAGGTCGAGCTGACCGGTGGTGAGGCCCTGCTCTACCCGCATTTCTGGGATGTTGTGGAGTACCTGCGTGAACGAGATGTGATTGTACAGCTTGTCACCAACGGCTCCCTGATCGACAGGCAGCTTGCAGGAAAACTGGCGGATGCACGGATAAACGTGGCTGTCAGCCTCTCCACCGTTGAACAGGAGAAATTCTCCTATCTGACAGGTGGTCAGGGTGAACACCTCGCAGTTATCGAAACACTCGGGCAACTCAAGGCTGCAGGCTTCCATGCGGACAGCTATCCCATGGTTGCCGTCCATGCCCTGGGCTCGAGGGAAAACTTCAGGGAACTGGATGATATTCTCCAGTTGGCACAGCACAAAGGATGCGGGTTTGTCCTGAACCGGGCGATTCCTGTCGGCGGCCTGCAGGCGGACAACGTACCGTCCGCGGCCGATCTGAAACTGTTCCTCGACCGGGAATCCGGCGATGGACCCGCAAAAGTGCCCTTTTCAGGAAACACTCCCTGCAACAGGCTTAAGGCCGGCTGCTATATAGGATCCGATGCAAAGGTACGTCCCTGCTCATCCCTTGACATCGAGGCAGGCGACCTGCGCGAAAAATCCATCACCGCGATATGGCGGGAATCAGGAATCCTTGAGCAGTGCCGCACCATCGAGAACCATATGGAAGGCGCCTGCGGAACCTGCCCGGAACGCAGCCGCTGTTACGGATGTCGGGCGGTGGCTTATGCAACCTGGGGATCCCTGACCGCTCCCGATCCGGGCTGCTTCAGGTTTGCAGAAGACACCCCATTCACCGTTCAACGAGGAGAAGCGCCGTGAACATCGCATTTGTCGCTCCGCCGGTACCGGCAGTTCCCCTGAGCCAGATGCAGCGGCTCTACTATTTCTATCTTTTTGCATCCCGTGCCTTCACGGTATTCCGGCATCTCGACGGGCGGGATTTCTCCCGGTTCTGGATGCTGGAACCGGTCCACCTTGGCCTGCTGCAGCTAATCTCCTATCTCGAGCAGCACGGCATCGAGTGCTCCTTTTTCGGCCCGATAAGCCCTGAGGGCAAGGATGCGGACCGGGAAGAAATTCTTCTCCAAAAAATCCTTGAACGGGCAGACGAGTTCGATGCCATCGGCTTCAGCTCGATTACCGCCAGCTACAGGACCGCAGCGCGCATGGCGCGGCACATCAGAGAGGAACACCCTCGCATCCCCCTGATCCTGGGCGGCAACCACGCATGGGTACGGTACGAGGAAGTACTGCGCGAATCGGTGTTCGATATCCTGGTGCACAAGGAGGGTGAAGTCACCACTCTTGAACTGCTCCGGGCGATGGAGCGGCGGGAATCGCTCCCCAACGTTGCCGGCATCAGCTTCGTAAAGAACGGAACCATTGTCAAAACCCCGGACCGTCCGCGCATGGACCGTTCCCTGCTGCCTCTGATCGGTTATGAACATCTGGAAGACAATTTTTCCAGCGAAGAGCTGGGCGGAGACGAGCGGCTGTCCATCCCCATTTCCAGGGTGACGCCACTGACCGGCTGCACCAACGACTGCGTCTGGTGCGCGGATTTCTGGAAGCCGAAGGTTACAGGCCAGCATCCGGAGCGGTTCAGGGAGGAGGTTACCTACCTGATGGAAAAACGGAACAGCCGGTTCTTTTATCTGGGAACCCATGATTTTCTCCATCATCTCGGCCATGCCATGGATATTGCCGGCAAGATAGGCTCGCTGCAGCCGGACATGCACTGGGAGGCGCAGACAAGGGTCAACCCCGGAGCCACCAGGGAGCATTTCCGCAGACTGCGTGAGGCAGACTGCCGCTGCCTGCATGTGGGCGTGGAAAGCGCCAATCAGGACCTGCTCGGGATCATGGGCAAGAACATCAGGATCCCCGAGGTGGTGCGCATGCTTGAATACGCAAGGGAGGAAGGCATAGAAACCCATACCTACTGGCTCATCGGGTCACCTTTCGAAACCTACGGTACTGCCCGCCAGACCATAGACACCATGTGCAGCTGGATGCGCTCCGGCCTCTCCAGCACTGCTGAAATCAACATGCTTGTGGGCTATCCCGGCACCGGATTTTACGAGAACAGAGAACAATACGGCATCACCTGGGTCGATCCGGACTACAGCAACTACGATGGCCGCAACCAGCCCACCTATGAAACAACGCACCTGACAAAACGTGATTTTGAATACCTGTTCCACCGGGCGATGGATGAGTACTGCTCGGTTCTGGAAGAAGCCATAGGCAGCAGGGAGCAGGTAACGGAAAAACTCGGCGATCGAATCCCGAATTTCGATCCCGCTTTCATGGAGGCAGCGTTTTAGGATGATGAACACGTGCAGCCCGGCAGACCTTGTCGACATACCGTCATTCACGGAACAACAGAGTGACGTGATTAAAATGGTTGCCCGAAAATACCCCATGCGGGTTACCGATTATTACCTTGGGCTGATCAGGGAACCGGGCGATCCGATCTACAGGCAATGCATCCCTTCGGAAGAGGAACTGACCGATGCCTCGGGACAGCCTGATCCCCTGAAAGAGAATGACCACTCCCCTGTTCCCCGTCTGCACCACCGCTATCCGGACCGGGTGCTGCTGCTGGTGACCAACAACTGCGCCATGTACTGCCGTTTTTGCACCAGAAAACGCAATATCAGCGACAAGACCACTGCAATCACCAATCGGGAGCTTGCCTGCATCGTGGAGTACCTGGGTTTTCACGAAGAGGTGCACGACGTGCTGATTTCAGGCGGCGACCCGCTCACCCTGCCCCTCGAAAGGCTGGAGGAAATCATCAGGGCCATACGAACCATCCCTCATATCGACATTATCAGGATCGGCACCCGCATACCCTGCGTTGATCCGGAACGGGTTACGGAAGAACTCTGCGCCATGCTGAAAACGTATCACCCCCTCTATATCAACGTACATTTCAACAGCCCGGCCGAAATCACCCCACAGTCGAACCGCGCCTGCGCCATGCTTGCCGATGCCGGCATTCAGCTCGGCAACCAGTCGGTACTGCTCAAAGGCGTGAACGACAGCCCTGAGGTGATGAAGGAACTGGTCCGCAAGCTTCTCGGCATGCGGGTAAAGCCCTACTATCTTTTTATTCCTGACATGGTAAAGGGAACCAGCCATTTTCGAACCAGCCTGGAGACCGGACTTGAGATCATCCATTCCATCCAGGGCTGGATGAGCGGCATGGCAACCCCGCAACTGGTCATAGACATGGAAAACGGCGGCGGCAAGGTGCCCTTGTCGCCCGGATATGTGATCAAGAAAGAAGACAGAAAATACACGTTTCGAAATTTCGAGAACAAACTGTATGCATACACCGACTTCCAGCCCTGCCAGAATCCGGCCTGAAGAGGCAGGACAGCTTCTCGGACTGCTGGAATGCATCACGGGCAAGCCCTCGTCCACGCTCAAGGGCAGCCTCAGAGGGTATTACCAGGCTGTTCCGTCCCTCCTGGGAAAGAGTTTTCTCGGTCCGCTTGTCTCTCTTCCGGTTTTCAGCACCCGGCTCAAGGCCCGGGCACTGTCGGAGAGAATTTACGAGCCGCTCCTTGAAGCCATGAGCCGCTGGCAAAGCTGGAACGAACCCCTTGCCGTCACCCTGCTCAGGGAAGTGATCCCCACCCTCCTGGGTATCACCTCCATGCAGAAGAATGATAATGATACTCTGTTCGTCAGCCTTGCCTTCGGGCAGCTTGCGGCACAGGCAGGCACGGGAAAAATTCGGCTGACAAGCCTTGTCTGCCCCAGCTACCAGTACCGTCGTGATTCCAGCGGCAGACTCTGGCACTGCTCAGGCGAGTTGTTGCCAGCAACAGGCGGGCGTTTCAGCAAGGTAGCCGCCACCCTGGGCCGTATTTTCGCTCCGCTTGCGGAACACGGTGTCGAAATCGACTGGGAGTTCTGGGGCTATACAGGCGAAACAGGCGATCCCGAACACCTTGTCGATATGGCGCGTTTTGTCCACCAGCATTATCAGCACGACCCGCAGCGGTTATTCGCAACTCTCGGAAAAGCTGCAGAAGACATGAAAAAGCAGCTGCGGGAACAGATGGGCCGATATCACATCGATGCCCGCACCTGCTCGCTCGACAGGAAGTTCGGGGCGCTCATTCACGACATCCGGAACTCCTTTGCGGAAACATTTCCCGACCAGCTGCAAAAGATCACCAGCCCGGAAGAGGTGGAATCCTGGCTGGAGAATGTCTGCGGGTGCGGACCGCTCATCCATTCTTTTGTGGAACAGGAAAAAATCTACCGGCAGAACGTGATCATGGAGTCCACGGAACGCATCGGGTTCACCGAACCTGTTGTTTCCGCAGCCCTGCGGGAGATGCTGCTGTATACCCATATCCTGGAAGAGGTGCGAGAAAACGGTTCGATCATCATCGATACGGAAAGCAGCTCCAACTATATGGCCGAGACACTGAAATACCTCCCGGCAGGCCTGATTTTTACACGCTCGGAGAAGGAGAAACATGACGGAAAGGGATTCAGGTACACGCTGAACATCCGCCAGCCCTACAATGTTGTACCCGGCTGATCGGAAATCTGCTCCCGGCCTTCGGAGACCAGGGTACGCTGTGCCGATCCGATCCGGTCTTTCAGGTTCACGGGTGACAGGCATCCGCATGGCAGCGGGAAATTCAGGAACTGGTATTGCGGGATAATGAAAAATATTCTCCTGTTGGCCATACTGTATGCCGGCTTTACAGCCGAATACGTCGCAAATAAATTTCTTGCAGGAAAGCTGGATCTCGAGGGGCTCGGTGACTTCAATATGGCAGTCAGTGTCGCCGCTTTTTGTTCGGTGCTGTTCATTCTGGGGGGTGATTCCGGCCTCAACCGGTTCATTCCGAAACATCTCGAGGACAGAGACTGGAATAAAATCAAGGGATACATCGTTTATTACCTGAAACTGACCCTCATCATCTGCCTTTGCTCCGCCATCCTCTCTCTTGCCGTCGATTATTTTCTCCGCAAATATCAGCTCGAGAAACTTCTCCATGAATCATACTTTGCGATGATTCTGACCCCGGCGCTCTCCGTCTTCACGATCCTGGGGGCATTGCTGCTGGCCATGCATCGCCAGTATTCATCAAGCCTGACCACGGAACTGCTGAAACCCCTGCTGTTTCTGGCATGTATCTCCATCTGGATTTCCTTCAACCCGAACATCAACGAATACGAGGCAATCGCCCTGCTTCTGTCAAGTGTGCTGCTGACCGTCACAGTGCAGTCATGGTTGAGCCTGAAATCGGTTCCGTTCGATTTTTTCAGCCAGAAACAGCAGCTGTGCATATCTGAATGGAGAGCCGCCTGCATACCGATGCTGATTACGGACCTGTCAAACAATTTCGTATCCGTCATCGAGATCTGGAGTCTGGAAATTCTCCACAACAACGAAGAATCCGTTGGAGCCTTTTCGTTGCTGGTTTTCATCTCCTCAATCATCTGGGTCAATTTTACCGCGATACTCTATTTCATTTCATCGCGGATCTCCACGATTGAAAGCGACAGGAAGACCCTGCAGAAATACTATTTCAGCAACGCCTTATGGCTCCTGCTGATCAACGTCTGCACCTCCTCGGTACTGATCGTCAATGCCGAGTCGATCCTCGGATGGTTTCACCATGACATGATCGTGTACAAGAACTGGCTGATCTATATTCTGATCGGCACCTCCGTAAACGCCGTCTTGAGGCTCGCATCTCCGTTTCTCCGACTGACCGGTTATGCCAGGGAAGCCTCCGGTATTTCAGGCAAAATCCTCGTGGTCGGCATTCATTTCGTCAGAGGCCTCTGGTATTCCGTCTCCCTGAAAACAGTTCGAGGCATTTCATTCGTGTGATTGCCTCTCGTTACGGGGAGTTCTCCTGCCAGGACAGATTTCGGCACTCTCAGCAGCTCGGCTCCCCTTGCCGAACAGAGCGGAATTCATTTCCGCCCCTTGCATGGAAAATGCTCCTGAAAGCCGGTGATGAGCCGTTCGGTGCAGCATGAAGTCAGACGACATGCGCTTGTGCGCACACCCCCGACAATTCAGCGGCGGGGTTTCCGGCCCACGAGGATCATCCTTCGGGAATGCTCTGTGAACTCCCCCAGTGCCTCGTCGTACACCTCTTCCAGGTGAAGGCCGGCAGTGCGGAAAAGTGACCGGTACTCGGAAAGGGAGTAGAGACGAACCCCGCTCACAACTCTGACAATCCGGCCGTTCTCCTCCAGCCTGTTCAGCTTGTACAGCAAACTTTTCGACGGTTCATCCCACTGCCTGACAACCTCAATCCCCTCGATATCGAATGGACGCTCCTCAGTTGCGGCAATGTTGTGGCGGTTCGGGGCCTCGACGATCAGCCGGCCGCCCGGGCGAAGGGCCATGGCGAGACGGTGCAGAATCAGGGAATCCGTCCCGGGGTCGTAATAGCCGAGACTGTTGAACCAGTTGACCACGGCATCGAATCTGCACTCTTCGTCCAGTTCCCGCATGTCTTTCAGGAGAAAAGCACCTTCAACTCCTTCTGCAGCGAACCGTTCCCGTGCGCGACTGATGAAACGGGGGTTGATATCCACCCCGGTATACCGGATGCCCTGCAGGGCCAGATGGATGCCGACGCGGCCGTCCCCGCACGGGCAGTCCAGAACATCCCGGCCCGGGGCAAGTTCGAGAGCCTGCCAGATGACGCGGGCATCGGGAGCGGCCATCGCCTCGGGTTTCAGCCAGAGCCCGTCGGGGATCAGGCCGATCCAGTCCGGTTCGGAACGCCGGCCCTTTGCCGAACCCTGTTCCGACAGCAAGGTCTCGGCCTCTTTTTCAAGGTCCGTCATGATCCTGCGCTCTTTGTGTTGCAAGCTTGCTGGCTGCCCGGGTTTGTTCCTCTGATGTTCCGGCATCCTGACTGGCATGTTGGGCACAGCTTTCCTGATTCTTCTCAAACTCCCCCACATTGATATTTTACAGAATCCTTTCGGGCTTTTCACACGATTGTCTGTCCGGGATGAGAGAGCTCACCCGTTTCACGAAACAGGGTTCCTCCTCGCACAGGATCGATTTGCACCGGCTCTGGAACGGGTTCCCGGACCGGATGTTGAATGATTCGTCACCAGCGCCCGGGCATAAACCGCCGTCCCTGCTGCTCCAGCCGCATTTCCGTTCCTCGACGCCAACAACGATCCGCATCCGCTCGATCCCCTCAGCATGGTCACATGATCAAATGAAGTTCATCATCCCGATGTACCTGACAAAACGATTGATGATCGATGGAAAAAGAATCCGAAAACCTGATCGATGCTAACGACCAGGGCAAATGATAAGCTCTTCCCTGAACGACATCATCGCAGAGGAAACACAGACCGGAACCGGTGGAAATCCGTCTGCTTGAAATAGCCAGAATTGAACTCGAAGAAGCAATCGATCGTCTGTATTCTTAACTATCTCGCCGAACAGTTATCTTTCAGAAAAGAGATAACACCGGGAGGGAATTATGAACGCCGAAACGAAGGTCATCAAGCACAAATTGTCAGTCCTTGAATTGGCTGAAGCATTGGGCAACGTGTCTGCCGCCTGCCGTCAACGGGGCGTGTCACGGACCCAGTTCTACGACTACAAACGACGGTTTCAGACTCATGGTATGGAAGGCCTGCGAGACCTACCACCTATCGCCAAGCATCACCCAAATACCACCCCACCTGAGACCGTTGAGAAAATCAAGGGCTTGGCCATGACTCATCCGAGCAGAGGTCCGAATTATCTGGAGTCCTTGCTGAAAGCAGACGGCATTCAGGTCAGCTTTGTGACCATCCAGAAAATCCTTGAACGAGAAGGTCTTGGCAGTCGCTATGATCGGTGGCTGGCCATTGAAAAACGCCAGGCAGAACAACCGTTCGAATTAACCGCTGAGCAGATTGCCTTTATCGAAAAGCAGAATCCCCAGTTCAAGGAGCGCCATGTTGAAAGCAGCAAGCCCGGAGAACTGCTCAATCAGGATACCTTCCTGGTCGGCTCGTTCAAGGGAGTTGGTCGAGTCTACATGCATGTGGTCGTAGATACTTGGTGCAGCTACGCTTTCGGCTTCATGCATGTCTCAAAACAAGCTGAAGCCGCCGTAGCCGTGCTCTACAATGATGTCTTGCCGTTCTACCAGAAGCACAAGCTCAGCGTGGAAAATATCCTGACCGATAACGGCAGAGAGTTCTGCGGTACCGAACAGCACCCCTATGAGCTGTATCTGGAATTGAACGACATCAAGCATCGTCGAACCAAGATCAGGCATCCACAGACCAACGGATTCGTCGAGCGATTCAACCGGACGATGCTCGATGAGTTCTTCAGGGTCAAGATGCGTGAAAAGGTTTATTCAAGCCTCGAATCCCTGCAGACCGACTTCGATCAATGGCTTCGGTTTTACAATGAACAGCGGCCTCATTTGGGTTACAGAAACCATGGAAAAAAGCCCATTGAGCGAATCCTTGATTTCAAAAAAACTGTCAAGTCAGGTACTTAAGAATACAAGTGATTCATCCATGTGATGCCGTCCTTCTTCGCCGGTTTTTGTGTTCTTCCATCGGTACTCCTGAGGAAAAACCCACTGCCATCGCCATTCGGCAGGTGCATTCGGATATTTCCGATCCAGGGCATTCGGCAACTGCAAACGCCCACAATCCTCGGCAAGGTCTTTTTCGTGAATGCTTTTGACCTGTTTCAGATGATCGCAAAACGGCTTTTTCAAAGATTCAGGCAACATCGTGATTCGGTCTTTTGCTCCCTTGCCATCACGAACCAGAATTTCACTACGGGAAAAATCAATATCCTGTACGCGCAATCGCAAGCACTCCATCAGCCTCAACCCTGCGCCATACATGAGCGATACCATTAACCACCTGTCACCGGCAAGCTGAGCAAGAAGCGCTTTTGTTTTGCCTCGTCACGAGTCAGCACAACCGGTAACCGGACGGGCTTTCGGGCACGAATGACGTTTCCAATATCGCCGATTTCTTTGCCGATAACATGCCTGAAAAGAAATAACAGTGCGCTCAATGCCTGATTCTGTGTCGATGAACTCACCTTTTCCGCAACGGCAGGATGCATCAGAAAAGCATTGATCTCCGTTTCGCCCATCTCCTTTGGATGCCTGAGATTACAGACGCCTTGGGGACGCTAGACGCCTTGTGGATGTAAGTGATTAGGGGAAGCGACAGCTAAGAATAAAATCATATCGATAGTATTTCTTCCCCTCTCCTTATTATCACGCCTTATTGAACATGTACTATGAGTTATTTTCAAAAGTTGTGTTTTGAAGACGTAGCCAGGTGACTGGTGGCCAGCAAGTGCTACCTTGGTCAAAAACTCAAGGAGCACAACAAATGATGACCGCATCACAACCCGTTCTTGAACTTCTGGGCAAAGGGGCAAGCCTTGAAGAATTCGCCAGGTATGCCGCCCAG